>Ga0208106_1000121_pt1 | contig 30683 bp, 44 predicted proteins | sample CryBogCBE25Jul08_FD_184577 | JGI IMG/M metagenome (GOLD analysis project Ga0208106, IMG submission 184577) | Freshwater microbial communities from Crystal Bog, Wisconsin, USA - CBE25Jul08 (SPAdes) | ecosystem: Environmental > Aquatic > Freshwater > Lake | place: Crystal Bog, Wisconsin, USA...
GCCCAATTCAACAGGAAAGTTTCTCCAACCACCATCGGATTTTTTAGATTCTGTTAAAGCAAAGTCTTGCTCCACAGTTCTAAACACTTCCTCTATTTCCTCATCTGTTAGTGTCTTTGCTGGATGGGTATAAAGTGGAATCCATGTGCCTTCAAGATGGTCAATCACTTGTAAGTTAATTAACTTTGGCTTGCGGTCTTCCAACCCTAACAACATCCACGCTACTGGTTCATTGTTCATTTCTCTTGTGCTTTTCTTAGTATTGCTCTAGCAAACCCAAGCAAATCCATTGGAGTAAAAATAATAGGAAACACAGTTATAAATTCTCTTATTTCCTCATCTGTTAGCGTCTTTGCTTTCAACGCTTCTATTTCAACTTGTTGCTGTTTATGTTGCATTTCTAGTATTGCAATTCTGTCACGCTGTACTACATGGCGCAGTTCGTACTTGGTCAGCTTTTCTTGTTGCTGGCGTAGCATGGTGGCTGCTTTGTCAAACAGTTTGTAGTCCGTTGAGTAATATGGTTCAGTTTCCTGAAGTGCATCAGCTAGTTCATTTGCGTTCATTTTTAATGTTCTCTTCGATCTGTTTGATTAGCTTGTCAGCCAGTGGGTTTGGCTTTTTAAATATTGCATCCCGGTTGCTGTCAAACTTTTCTTTGTCCTGAATTGGGCGTGGTGTATCGCCCTTACCGCCGTTTCTCATGTTATCTCCTAAAATAACTAATTGGTTTTTTAATGCCATACACCCTACGAATTTTTCGCATACTTATAGTGCCAAATACCCTATTACGCCAGCCTTGATGCGCACGTCTTGCCTTTTGCATTTTGGTGCGTTTAAACTGTTGCTTTGGTTTAGCATAATATTCAGTAATCAAGCGTCGACGCCCAACACCACCAAAGACGATGTTAAACAGTTTGCGCTTAATGGTACGTGGAAACCTAAACTTTTTCAGAATATTTCCTCTTCAAAATTACTGATTGAGTCCACATACTTTTGTGCTTTGTCATTTAACTTAACGCCACGATACACATGAATACGATTACCGTCAACTCTTTTGCTATCCGATATGATTCTATGCTCTTGGATTGCTGCTAAGAAACGACGTTTAAACGCAAGCTCTGTGCCTGGTGGTATGCTCTTCTTAAGCGCCCAGTGTTTGTAGCATGAGAACACATGGTCTTTGTTTACCTCAGCTTCAGGGTTAATCTCTAAAGCATCTTCAACAAACGAGCCGATAGGGTTGCCAAGTTCCGACATAAGGTCAAGAAGTTCACGACCAGAGTGGGGTTGGATAAAGTGACCGCCACGATCTTTACGACGTTTTAATCCTTCCGTAGACCAGTTAAAAATACCTGACAATTCAGCACGTAGCTTTGTAGATAAGTTGGTGTCCTCGTTGTCATAGAACGAACGGGTCATCTTTAGCACCACCATACGACCAGTTAGCGCATTAGAGTTTTCTGTTAGTTGAAGAACCTCATTACTGTAAATAACAATGCGAGTAGGCAGATAGCCATTCCAAGACTCTTTGTTTTTCCGGTTGACAGTAACGGTATCACCGCCCACAATACGAAGGAGCTGAGATACAACAGCAGATCGGTTGCGCTCAGGTGCTCTTGCATCAGTAAAAGAAGCGAGGAGCTTACCCAGCCAAGGCTGCAGACCAAATGTATCACAGAGTTCCTCCAATTGTGGTGCTACGGTGTTGTGTTGACCCAATAAGTCTACTAACACCTTATTGATAGTTCCCTTGCCGGAGCGACGGGGGCCGATAATGTTAAAGAATTTCTGTTGGTTGGTCTCACCAGACAGGATATAACCAAACATCTCTTGCAGTGTGTCGATTGACTCTTGGTCATCGCCCCATACTGACTCTAAGAACGCTAACCACTGTGGGCACTGTGCAGTCTCATCATACGCAAAGGGCAAAGAGTTCTGTGTAAAGAACCCCAGCGAGTGCGGTAACACCACGTTGTCCTGTAAGTCAAAGATACCGTTCTTAAGTGATACTAGGTGCGCTGCGTGTGGTTTGTTCACTGCGTAAGAAGATAACCAAATTGGTGGCTTGGTGTTAGCGTGGTTCTCAAGGTGGACAATAGACTTCACTGCATCAAGAGCTGCGGATACAGATGCTGGAGATGGGTTGAACGGAGTTAGTTCACCTTTCTTACCTGCTTTCTTGCACTTATCCAATAAGGCGTATAGCTTTGACCTTACGGTGGCTTCTTCAATTACCTCATAGTGTGTGCCCATGTAAAGGTAAAAGTCCTGTGCGTAATGCACAAGGCGGTAGCCTTCTTCACTGGCATACTGTGTATCTAAGAAAATGCGAGCATGGTTCATAGCCCCCTGATCTAGGATAATCTCGCCCCTAGCGAGGGCTTCCTCTCGCTTTTGGTGGTTGACCTTAAAAATAAGAGAGCGTAGGGTTGCACCTGAGCCTTTAAATGTTTTCCACTTGTTGTGACAGGAGTTCATGCCTGTCTGCGAATACTTTTGGGTGTTGCCGTCGTTATAAGACCAGCGATCCCACAAATCTAAGGCTTCGTGGTCGTCTTTACCAAACTGATGGTGTAGTGCCATGCCTACTAGGAGCCAATCTGAATACCCACCATCGGGATCAAGGTTAGGCAGTAGCTCTGTCTCTACCCTAGATAGGTCATACTCCGGTACTGGGGGTGTGTAATCCTCAAACGAGTCACCTGTCTTGTAAGACTCCCTCTCAGGAATAATCGAAGCTATGTCCTGTGTTTCTTGTGGTATGGTGCCAGAGATGTAATGTCCCGTTACGGTGAAGTATCTACCTTTGGGATATATCTCTAATCCTTTAGCGTGGTCAACATGGGCAGATTTAAGGTCAGCCCTTGTGAATATCTTTACGCCAGTCCCAGAGGGGGATACTTCCATGTAACCCTGAACGGAGTCTGCAATTTGCTGCAGTGCAGCATTATTGAAACGCTGGGCTGTGGCATCATAGCAATCATCTAAATCCACCCCAATTAGGTTGTCTTCATCTGAGAACACAAAACCTACACCAGCAAAGCGGGTTGGGTCGGCTTCATAGGCAGCTTGGACAGTTAGGAAGTCAGCCCATGTGTCTGGGTCGGTAGAGGAAGCAGATAGACCATTGGTCTGGGTTGGTAGTTTACTCCAACGGGGTGGTTCTCCCACCTCAACAAGGCGCCAGAGAACCCAACGAGGGATACGCTTTAGTTCCATCGGTATGGAGGAAAAGTTTACGGGCAATATTTGTGGTTTCATATCATTTCCTTTCATACCCATATACTAATGCAAAAACTGCCCTTTTGTCATTTCACATTATGAAATAGTGCTTTAATATAACTAAAGTGTATAAAGGGTAGACTTTTATATAACCAAAAGTTATAGAAAGACAGGGTATCCATAGAAGTCAGGGTTACTTTACTTATTTCTTTATTTTTATTTTTTCAATGTGAAAAATATGAAAAAGAGTAAAGTAAGGGTGGATACCCTGTCTTCCCTGTCTCCGTTCCGCATTATGAAATGCTAGACCGCATAATTGCGGCAACATTGGGGTCGATAATGGTCACATCTGACGGGTGGACAACGATCACATGATCCCAGCCACCATCCATCCAGATTCGCCTTACGGTGGTTTCCCCCTCAGATTTGGAGTTAGGCTGTACCTGACCCAAAGCCCCTTCCTCGTAGCCCCAGTTAATTAGGTCTCTATTTAGGATAACCCAGTCACCTGTCTTCATTTAGGTATACGGTAGCCTTTTTGCTCAATAACCCTATATGCCCATTCTCTGAATTTAATGCGGTGTTCGGAGTCTTGAGGGTCGTTAGGATCCCACTCTGCGTCAATGATATGCTTGCCTTCCTTATCATTGAACTCAATACGGGTCATATTGCCGTCTTTGTCATATACATCTACGGGGATAGCTATCCCTAATTTAATGATTTCGCCCATCTTAATCCTCTTTTAGTTTGGAAAATGTGTCTTTAACCCCATGCTCTTGGTCTTCCCAACTGTCAGACTGACCATAGTCACCCCGAATAGCACTCATTCGTTCCGCCTTACGGGAGGGTGGCTCGACTGCAAGCCAAGCGTCAAAAGAATCTAGGTATTCTTGATATAGGGGATTGGGTTCAAATAGGGGGTGGTTTAAACCCGCTACATCTACTGTTTGAACAATTTGGGATTTGGGGACATGACCTTGTTTTGCTACTCTGTTATACCCCATTCTGTTTCTAGCCCGAATAAATCGGTCATACGCTAACTGTTGCTCTTTCGTTAATTCAATCATCATTTCCTTCGTCTAGGTGTTTTTGCTGGTTCACTACATCTAACGAGATAGGTTCTCGCTTTATGTATCCTTTTAATTGGTGGATTCGTGACTCAGGCAATTCCATCACCTTAGATAATTCCGAAATTCTTGGTTTTCGGTTTAGTATTTGGGTTAAACCCTTTTCTGCTATGCTTAACTTTTTGATGTCTTGCATTATGTTTACGGGCAATCTAATAAGATTGGCAGTATTATTCAACTCCCTACGCACCCCTCTTTCAATGAAGGGTTTTGCGTAGGTTGCGAATGATGAATTGTTTGTGGGTGTCCAACTTCGCCCCGCCATAAACAGGGCTTCGTTTCCCATAGCTACAATGTCCATCTGAGGGACTTTGCTATGTTGCCAAGCAGACGATTTTGTCACTACATGGATTACGAATCTTAGGTTATGCCTTACGAGGGCTTCTAAGGCTTCGTCATCACCATCAGCTATTCTTTTAGCTAACGCGTGTTCTTCATCTATGCTTAATTGTCTTATGTCTTGGGCTAGTAAACCTTGTAAGTATTGATCTATGTATTCTTTATCACTCATACGATTCCATAATGTGAAGTATAACTTTAATTATACCACATTACGGAATGGAATACCACAATATGAAATCTTTTATTCGTTATGCCTATGGGTCATTATGTAAATCCCCAATAACAAGCAACCTAGAAGTGGAATTGTGATACTGTTGTAATACATCTCGTATAAAGAAATCAAGCTAATTATGCCACCTAAGATCATATTAAGGCTTCTCCAAGTCGTTTAAACACAACACTAAATGTAAATTTTTTTGGCTTTCGCTTGGGTTTTGGCGGTTCTTTCCACACCAACTCCCCAAAATCATCATACTTATTCAATGACATAGAACACCTGATCGCTTACCTTCTGCCCTATGCCATCAATCTGCTCACCATTGGAGATAATCTGCAAGATGGCTACCTTATCCAAAATCCACTTGGGGACTTCGGCTTTGTTTAAACACTTTGTAGTAATAAAATTTTTTACGGCTTTGGCTAGGGTGAAATCAGATAACTCTATCTCGTCATTGTCTAATAGTTTGACCCGCCAAATCTGCTCTAGCGGGGTGCATAGGTCATTAGCTATCATCATCATGTAAGACAGGGGGTCTATTGCCGACTGCTTGCCGACACTATTTAAAACCAATTCGTCAATCCTTTGCATTGTTATGATACTTGGTTTACGCATTGTTTAAACACCTCTCATTATATCAACTACTTCTTTGGTTATGGGTATGCAGTCTTTGGGTGACACTTGTATATTGTTTATCCATGTTCTTAGCGGTTCTATTGTTTTAATTTGAATAGAACCATCTGTATGTTCTCGCCATACTGTCCATACTATATCGTCAAACAAAACATAGCTACCCACCCGCATTGTTTAAACACCTCTTAATATGTCAGCAACTTCTTTGGTGACAGGAGTAGTCACCAATGTTGTGGTGATACCCCTATGACCTAAGTTTAGCCAATAAACATCAAAACTGCGGTTTTCTTTGGGGTCACCGAATCTTAACCATTCAGGTATATCAGCGACCCCTATCGACCCATTTTTATGCAATAGGTATTGTTTCAAACCATGACCCAATAAACATTATCCTTTTCTTTTAAACCAATGTCCTCAATGTAATCCTTTTCGGTCATGATGTCTAAAACTGCCATCTTATCGCTTATGCTTTCGGGTAATTGGCTTCGATCTGTGACAATGGTATCTTCATCACCCTTCTTTTTGCGGTAGATTACCTTGTTAGGTCTAACCCACACCCCATACCACTCAGGGTCAAAATTACGATACTTGGCTATGGTTTCCCTCTCCTGCTTTAAAAAATTTAATGATTGCGTTAATTTTTGGTTGTCAGTTTGATAACCCCCATCAATAAGTTTAAACATTTCGTCAATTAAGTAATCGGGTGCATTTTCTGTGTTGCGGTAGATCATGCTATTGATTGTGTTTCTCTTTTCGTTTATAGCACTACCAAAACTGTAAAAATACTTGTCTTGAATGTATTTCATGTCAGGAGTTTTAAAATTCTTAATCGCTATGCTTGCGGTTGTCTTTATGTTCTTTGATCTGCGAATATAATCGGGGGCTTCGTAGCACCAACGACCATTCTCCATGCTCACATAATTTACAAAATACTCACCATCTTGCAACTGACCGATAAAGCCAATAGCAAAATCGGTGTCATCTGATTGATAGACTTCAAGGTAATTAAAGTTTCTAGGTGTTGATCGGGTGCTATGATCGTCTTTGCGTTCCTTCGGTTTAAACACTAGGTCGCTTCGCTTCTTTTTGATTGCTTCCATAAGATCAATAGCACCTTGCTTGATCTCCATGTTTTCATAAGTGGTTAGTATAAATTTGTCAGTCATATTTAAACCCATGTCCTATAACGATCTTTTGCTGGTGTGCCAAGTGGCACAGACTCTTTAATGAATGGCTTTGCCACTCTGTATAAATCTTTAATCATAAGGTCTTTTACATCACCCCTATACCATTGGTTTTTATGCTTATATCTCTCAGCGATTGTGAACCAACTATCAGGCACATCATCACCAACTTTGTTTAGCACATTACTACCAAATTCCTCAAGGGGGTTGCCATAAAAGTATGAGGTCTTATCAATCAATGGTGCGACCACATTGTAATACTCTAAGAATGGCTCAATAGACTTACGCAACTCTTTGGTCTTGCTTCGGTCAAGAGAATGTTTAAACTCTCTATGAACCACAACAGGCTTCCAATACTTCTCACCACTTCTGCGTTGGAGTGTAATATCTCCCTTTTCAATCGTGTAATAGGTTGGTGGTGAATCAGAATTATCAACTTGCACATATTTACATGACTTATGGTTAGCCATGCTTAAACCATTGGGCAAATTGTAATTAAAGAAGTGATAAACAGATGATGAGCTAAATTCATAGGGTGCTAATCTGCCTCTGTTTTCATTATTCCATGTAGATTTTGGAGTGTGGACTGTAATTATCTCCCAATCACCTCGTTTAAACCAAGTGATTGACCGATTGTGATTACCCTCATCACGACCCCGCCATGCGTCATGGCTAATGTAGTATTCGTTTTCATTTACCATGAATACTCTCTCCCAATCCCTTCGCCTTTCGTTAAGAGGGCGAACATTTAGGTCTTTGCGTTTACCTCGCAAGGGTTTAACTGCTTCATACCTTGCCTTGATGGTGTCGAATGTAAAACGACCCCCATTATCAGCTTGCACCTGTTCAGGTGATCTTCCATAATAACCATAACCCATTTAATTTACTCCCTTTTCTATATCGTAAACTGCTTGCCATTGTTTAAACACTTCGGGGTTTACTACTTGAAGCCAATCGTATAAGTGGAGTGGGGGCGAACCTTCAAAATCACTTTGATAATTATGTAGCCTTTCCTCAATCCATTCGTTGCGAATCCAATCCTCATCTGTCATGTTTAAACCTCGTCTATGTGGATTGTCTGACCAACAGGTGCGATTGCGTTTTTGTTATGCACAATGCACCACAACACTTGGCTAGACCAATTCCCGCCCCAATCGTTGCCTACATACCCATCAGTCAAAACGATTGCACACTCAGGCACAATGTTATTGTCTTTAAGATACTTGGTAATGCAAGATGGGCTTGTGCCACCCCCGCCTTTTGGCTTGGTTGATTGCTTCATTTTATCGGCTTCGTTTAAACCATATACCTCATGGCTTGCAACTTCGTTGTCCCAATAAAGTAAATCCACCAACTCAGGATTGACATTTTCCATAATGCTTGCCACTTCGCTAATGAATCGGTTGAGGATATACCCATCAATACTACCTGATGTATCAATCGCCACAACTACCCGCCCCATTGTTTCGCTAACTGTTGAAGGCATATAAACATCATGTTGTAGCCATCTGCGAGAGGGCTTCGCCCATGTGCTATCGTCTTTGCCTTTGCACACACTTGATACAAACTCCCTTAATGCTTCCTTCCAATTCACCTTCGCACTCATCAGGTCAGTAAAACTGCGGTCAATGCGACCATTCACCTTACCCGCTAGAATTGCACCTTGTCTAATGGCTTGGTCAATCTCGCTGGTTAGCTCTTTGATCTCATCAGGGGTCATGCCTTCTGCCCCTTCCCAATCATGCTCATCTAATCCGCTACCCTCGCCAATACCATACCCGCCCTCATCAGGTGGGTCGGGCAATAAATGGAACACTTGCCCCGAATCTAGCCCTCTAAACTTCTCATTAACTAACCCGCCTTTGGGTAAAGATACGAACCCATTGGACTGCTTGCCCTCATCTACTAATTCAAGATTGATAACATAGTCGCAAGCCATGTTAGCCTTCTGCGGGTTGATCTTGTTTAAATGTTTCCATGTTGCCATGTGCCGATACATTTTATGCTTGGCTTCATGCAGTATCACACCCCGCAAATCAGAATCGTTTAAACTCTCTACAAACTTGCGACCATAATAAACATCACGACCATTGGTGCAAGCAGTAGGTAGATCGTCTTTGACTTTGCACTCGCCAATCATCAGAATACCCGAATATGCTACAAAATCAGGGGACTTCATTAAATCAATGTGGCACTTCTCAATTCTCTGTTCGGCAGTTAGAGCCATAATTAACATTCTCCCATGTTGGCTAACATTATCAAGTAATCCACCACTTCAGTATTATCCATGCTTTGATAATCGTCAAGAGTAGCGGTGTCAATTAACTTAAATGCTTTATCAGGAACATTCACACCCAAGTATTTCAACTCACGCATTTCAATTTCTAAATTATCCCGCCAATCATTTAATTTTGATGTTATTGCCATTTACTTTATCCTTTCCCATGTTTAAACAGTCTGCCTTGCGTTCTGCACCTAACCGACTGCTATATGTTCGCTTCAACTTCTCAAACTGATAACGACCATCTACGACCATATTGCGACCAACTCCATACCTTTCATCTGAGTGGTCAAGTGCGTATGCTTCCCATTCTAAGACCATACTAGACCTCTCTAACTGATACTGTGTCATTTTCTATGATTACCTTAGCCCTACCCTCGCCAATCATCTTAAAGCCTAACTGTTGCACTATGATGACCATTTTATATTCTGACATTTTATGCCTGAAATAAACTGCAAGGGTAGTGGCTAGGATAGCCCAAGCCAATAAAAACAATTCGCTATATTCCATGATGTTTAAACCCTTTCCCCTGTATCAATGATTTCGCAACTCAACTCGTCAATCTCCATACAGTCGGGAATAGAATAAACAACTTCGTCTAACTTCTTCCATGCCTGTTCTTCCGAATTGGCTTCAACTGATGTATAGATAATGGCTTCTTCTCTAAATGTATAGATGGTCATGTTTAAACTATGCCTGTGCAAATAAGTAATTGTTAGCGGTAGCCCATTTAATAAATGCTTGGTTCGTGCCTACTGTTGCCTTCTTGCTGGTTCGCATTACTGATGTTGCAAATAGCCCCTGTTGCTCTTTACTAAGCCTTTCCAAATACTTCATAAACTTAGAAATTGTGTCCTTCTCAACTCGCTGGATTGCTGAATAGACCAACATACAAACTGCACTTGGGCTTTTTGGTATTGGTGTGGTTTCGGGCTTGTCAATGATCGCTTCCCATTCGGGCAACTCATCACTTAATTGGATAATGCTCATCATGTCGTAGGTTGCCCTGTTGCCAATCGTGCCTTTTAGCGTGTGGGCTAATACATCATGCCCTAAACCCTTTGCCTTTTTGATAATGTCACTCGCCTTGTTTAAACTGCGTGGGGTGCAAAATGCGGGGCGGGGTGTGCGTGGGTCGTAGATGTATTCGTTATCTTTAGGGTCGGAATAATCCTCAAAACTTGCCAACATCTGCGGGAATTGCTTCACACTTAGCAACACTTCGGGGGCTATGTCATGGTCAATCGCCCAATCAATCCATTGGTCTGCGGTTGGTTTACCTACCTTGACCACACTCATGCGGTTGCGGGCATGGGGCGGTAATGTATCACCAATGCCTTCTGTGGCTAGGTTGGTTGTAGCGAAAACAATAGAGCCTTCAGGTAGGCTATAAGTGCCTAATTTTCTCTCTAACATTAAACGCAAGCAAGCATTCATAACTGCTTTGGAAGCCTTGCCGATCTCATCAAGCATTAAAACAATAGGCTTGTCAAAGTGAAAGCCAAACTCCTCATTGGGGATAAATGAACACACCTCAACACCATCAAGGGTGCGAATCTTTGGCACTAAAAAATCGCCAACATCTTTGGTAGTCATGTCCCCATAACAAAAGTGGTGCGTGGTGTTTAAACGACTTTGAAGGATTTTGAGGATAGACGATTTACCTATCCCCATCTCACCTTGAGCCAATACTGTGGTGGTATCGCCTACTGCTTGAATCAGGTCAGCACATTGGGTCAATGATATTGTTTTGTATAAATCTGACATTTAATTATCCTATTAGTTTATGGTGGTTTAATACTGCCCCTTTCGGGGGCTTTAAAACTGTTTACATGGCTTCACCCATTGGTTGTAAGGGATTACTGCCCCCGCTTGTCTAGGCGGGTTTATGGTTCGCTTGCTGGTGGTTTTATCTCCCATTAGTTAGCAAATTTTCAGTAAGTATATAGATCAGGGGCTAAACAAAAAACTAGGAATAACCCTACTAAAAGCAAAGCCACTAAATAATCATCTCTCGTCATGTTTAAACTCCATAATCCAATCAATGTAAACTTCATTAAAATCTAGCCATCTAGCTAGTCGCTTGCGGTTGGGCTTGTCAATGGGGTAATTAAGCAATAGCCCCCACTCACCCACTCTAACCAACTCAAAAAATTCAGGCTGGTTAGGCTTGCGGTATAACTTAATCACCCGCATTGTTTAAACACCCCGCCCATCTTTGCCATACTAATTCGTCTTTGACTAACCTACGCATTAACTGACTAGAATTAAGGTCTAATTCTTTACAGTAGGTGTCCCATCTTTGTTTTAATTCCAAATCTACAAAAACAGTTAAGTGTGTTCCTGTCGTATCGGTCTTTTCGGTTCGTGGTCTGCCCCTAGCCATGTTTAAACACCTTTTTATCAATCCATTTAAAATTAAATGAAGGTTGTGGGTTGCCGAAAGGCGATTCAATCATCTCAATCGTTGCGTAATCTGCTTCGACAACAGGGGGGTGTTTAAACGCTTCGGCTATCCATTCGGCTTCTTGTAAACTTTGAGCCACACTATCTCCAAAAGTAAACCCGCTATATTCATCTGCACCCACATCATAACTAAATTCATGGGCTTTAATAATGGGTTCGTCATCAGGGTAGCGTGAATCTATATAACGAATGGTGCGGTGATGCCAATAAAAATCTGACATGGTTTAAACACTCCCCAAGTTTTTAATGTTGGTTATCATGCGGGAATGTGGCGGGTCATCAAATCTGATCGTTATCCACTCGCCTTCAATAGATAGGATTGTGGCTAGTGATTCGCCACACCATAACACCCTATCGCCCCTACTCATGGTTTTCGCCCAAAATAAAGCCGAAAGTAAAGCAAGACAACACTAGCCCCGCAACTGCCCAAAATGGGGTTTGTTCTATGACTGTCTGTATGCACAACACAATCAGGGTGACAGTAATGCTTATGACTGCAATAAAAAATGTGTTCATGGTGTTTAAACACCTTCCTGATTGAACATACTGTCAAAAAACACTTGGGGCTTTTCTGTGGCTTGCACACCATCTAGCCACTTGTTTATATGTCGGCTAGTGGTGACTGACCATTTTTTATCGGTGCGATAGTAGTCATAGGTGTGCTTGTCATAACAGGCAACAGGGGTCGCATAACTGAATAAAACATTATGGCGGGGGGTTTCGATTAGTGTCATGTTGCTTGCTAATTGTTTGAGTTTGAATGATTGCATGGTTTAAACATGGCGGGGTTTCCCCCGCCAAGCCTTTCGTGGTTAAATGGTTGGTTTGCCTAGCATTAGTGCTAATTCGTTGTAAACAGATTCCCTTGAGCCTTTTAATCCTAGCTCTTTTTTAATCAGGCTATACATGGTCATACCTCTGCTCATGCGTAGCCCTTGCAATTCAAGTTTTAAACCCCTTAGCATGGTGCAATATCTAAAGTGTGCGATTTGTGTCGGGTTGGTGATCATTGTCATGTTTAAACACTCCATTGGTTGATTGGATAATTTTCGGGATTGGCGAGGGTAATCCCCTCAATGATTGGGAAGAATTGCCCGCCCAGACTGTCATCATAAAATGACCCTTGAGTTAATTGGCGAGCATAAATAACCGAATCACGATAAATTGTGCCATCACTATTGCCTAGCACAATTCGCCCCGTTAATTTGCCTTTTAGGGCTTGGGTGTCGCTTGATGTTGCACCACTTCTAAAGTGCATTTTAGAATTGGCGGTGTGCCTGTCTGTATCCCAATATGGCTTATAAGCGAATACTGCGACATTGGCGGGTTCACCATCACTACATAACACCCGCTTGGCGGTGATTCTATAAACATAAACTCCCATAATGTTCTATTCCTTTTTAGGTTAGTAATCAAGTGCGAATTGCACAATCAAATTAGATCAAATTGCGGGGGCATTGTCTAATATAGAAAAGTAATATAGAAGCGGGTTTTTATACTTAGGGTTTACCCTCGAAAATCGAGATCAGGGGGCGGGTGAGGTAAGGGTAGCCTGAGCATAAAAAACGGCTAAAAAGGGGCTTAAAATGAGTCTGATTAGATTATGGAATATAGGGCTAATAGGGGGTGCGATTTTTTGGCGGGTGTGGCATTGTTTAAACAATATGAGGGGCAAAAAAAATCGGGGCATAGCCCCGATTGGTTTAAACATGGCGAGCTATGATTTTCTAATCCAATACCCATAAATCATTTTATGAGAGCAATCCCATGTGTCATGCGGTATTCCATCTATGATAGCCACATAATGCCCCGCTTGTCGAGCTATCACTATCCCGCTAGGCATATCGGAACAGTAGGCTTTTCTGCCCTCAAATTTTGGGGCTGGTTGCCATAGCCAATTAAACACCAATAAAACATTGGCATAAATATGCCTATCTACCCCATTCCTAGCCGATTTAATGCCATGATGTTTGAAATTCGCATGGGCTATATGGTCATAAGCCTTTTGATAATCCATAGCTAAGGCAATAGCCATAGCCCTAGCCCCGCAATCGCCAGCAGAGCCTTTATAGCCCGCCTTAGCTCTGCCCCCATCATTAAATTCGAACATAATCTATTTTCCTTCCGTAGTGTTTAAACAGGGGGCAAGATTGCCCCCCTGATTGATTTAGCCCTCGAATCCCTCGCCATCTTCGGGCTCATATTCTGACCACATTTTGCCATGACCTAGCGGGCATTTTGGCATGGCTATTTTTATCCACTTGCTAGTGGTGCGGATAGCGTAGCCACACTTCAAACACTTACAGGCTAGATTGCGGGTTGTTTGCCTTTTGTAGCTTGCGGTGAGTTTTGAGTGTGGATATTCGCCCTCATTTTTAACCCACTCTTGAATCAAGGCACTAAGCCACTCGCCAGCTTTAGTGCTGGTGAGTTTGCCCTCTAATCCAACTGATCTAGCACACAAGCCAAACACCTTATTGTGACCCTCTTTATTGCCAACAGTAGCGTGGCATAGCTCATGGATAAGAACATCAACTACCCGAACAGAATCGGCTAGGCTTGGCACAATCATTATTTGAATGGTGTCATCAGATGACATGGAAGCGGGATAGCACTCGCCAAGTGCAAATCTCTTTTGGTGTTTCTTAGTGTGAATCCCGCCACTAGCTAGTGAACAGGATAGGCGAACATTGGCGGGGATTGCGTAGCCCTTTGAAGCAAATAGGGGGCGAATGTATTTATCGGTGATGAGAGTAAGCCAAGCCTCTCTGTTGGCATTGGTGCTGGTTGGTGCTGGTTGGTAGGTGAGTAATAACATTGTTTTATTCCTTATGTTTTGGTTAAGTGGAAAATCCACACCTAATAATCGCATGGTTTAAACATTGTCCATATTAGGGGAAACCCTATTAGGGTAAACCCTCGAAAATCGAGATCGCAAGGGGGTTGGGGCTAGGGTAGCCTGACCGATCAACTCAGCTAAAAAGGGGCTTAAAATGCGTCTGATAGGATATTTCACAATGTGGGATTTGGGGGTATCTATTCACCCCTTCCCCTCAACCCTCGCACCCGCATAGCCATGCCACCTGATAGCCATGTTGCACCGCAACACCAATGCACCAACATGGTGCAATCCCTTACTGCCAATGTGGGTATTGTTTAAACCACCTCGCTACCTGTCAGCCATGTTGCACCGCACCATCATGCACCACTATGGTGCTTCCGCATTGTGGGATAGAGTTTCATAATGTGAAAAAGGAATTCTTATTTAGCTAAGAGGGGGGTCTGTTTAAACTCGATACCCCTAAAAAATAGACCCCCGTGCCCTCGGGACTGGGGCCCCACCAAGACTAAGTTTTTATATTTTTCTACACCGGACCCCGGTTTTTGCTAAGTCATTGATTTATATAGAGGGGGCCTTTTCAAAAGACAGGGAAGACATAGAAGTCAGGGTCTAAATGACTTTATTCCTAATTTTTTTTTTTTTTTTTTTTTTTTTTTAAAAAGAATAAAGTGAAATAGACCCTGGATACCCTGTCTTTCTAGTGGTTGGGCTCTCAAAAAACACTACATCTAGTAGGTCAAAATATTGTGGGCGTTTTTAATTGGGTTTGTGCATTAGTATATGTATGAGTCAATACGTGTACCAAATCCACGGAGCATTGGAAAATGCAGAGGGCCAGTTCAAAGGGCTAAGGGTTTTGGTATGCGACTTATACAATTTCGAGTCTGTGGATGTCCCAGTCGAAATACTAGACAATGAAACGGCAAAATATATCCAGTTTCGCTTAAAAGTAACAACCCAGCCATTGGATATTCAAAAGCTACCCGTTTCAGTTCAAAACCGAATCAGAGGGCCGTTAGGGCACTGGTTAGATTATTGGGTGACTAAAAACTTCTATGGCGGTCCTAGCAAATCAAAAGATACTAACGCTTGATTATTGGAAAAGAGCAGACCAGGTCCAAGAAGGTGACCTGTTACTAGACCGCAATGGTCAACCTGCCAAAGTAACCTTAGTCCAAAAATACACCCCGCCACATTGCTATGAGGTTTTATTCAACGACCACCTGACCATAGCTGGAGATGATAAGCTGGGGTTTGTGGTTGAGACACACCTTGACCGCTGCAAAGAATCCCAATACAAAGGTCTACGTCCTAGAGACCGCCAATACCGGGTCAAGCAAATCTCAGACCTACTTATTGAACCCCTACATAATCCAGTCCAGCATCATTTTATCTATTCGGTTCCAACAACCAAACCACTGCAGCTACCGCACCAAGACTTACCAGTGCCGCCGTTTATTTTTGGATTCTGGTTCTTTAACCGTAAGAAGCGCAAACAGATGGTAGCATTCCAGGACTTTCAAGATGACATACATCAGGCCTTTAGAGATGCTGGATATCGTGTTAAACTAGGGTGTAAAATAAAACAATTGCGCTATGAGTTTACAACAACCCCTACAATCGAATCCCAGCTTGCACCTAATGTGCCAGTTCGTATCCCAAACAACTATCTCATGGGTTCGTATGAGCAAAGACTTGAATTGCTCAAAGGAATACTGCAAGCTAAACACCGGCAATACAATCCACGCACTAAAGTGTTTAGAATAACAAACATGAACGAGGCTTTGGTACGTCAATGTCAATGGTTAGTGGAATCGTTGGGCCATAAAACCACGTTTTTCTTCAACGACCAGGTTAAAAATCACACCCTTACGTTTAAATCTCGCCTAAATTTGATACCTAACCAAATTCCACCAGTCAAAAAACGAGTGTTAGCCCGCCGCCAGATCAGAGAAATCTACGAAATCCAGCAACAACCTTGCGTTCACATTGAAACCACTGGAGATCGCGGTACGTTTTCAGTAGGAGAAGGATTTATTTCATGCCTTTAACAGCAAAACAAGAGCTAGTCCTTAAAAAATTTGCTCAAAACAATAAACACTGGCCCAAACAGCAGCTAGAAGCGGCTATGTGGCAAGTAAAATGGCAGATTCAAGCCCTGCCACACCAAAGGGAGCCAGAAGATGGAGAATATGACACGTTCCTTATGCTTGCCGGTCGTGGATCTGGCAAGACGCACACTGCTTCTCATTGGATTGGCATTCGTGCTTGGAAATACGATAACACACGCTGGCTCGTCACAGCCCCAACCTCAAACGATATCCGAGCAACCTGCTTCGAAGGGGATAGTGGACTCCTTAATATCATCCCACCCAGCATTATCAGGGATTACAACAAGTCGCTCTTCGAAATCACCCTTACCAACGGCTCCATTATACAGGGAATCCCCGCCTCCGAACCGGAACGCTACCGTGGTAAACAATTCCACGGCGCCTGGTTCGACGAGCTCTGCGCATTCGACTACCTTGACGAAGCCTACGACGGTGTGCAGTTCACGTTGCGTCTTAAAGATCCCCGCATCCCCCGAGTCCAGCAAATAATCACCACAACCCCCAAGCCAAAAGAACTAATTGTAGACCTTAACGAGGGAAAAATTGGTGGCGATGTGTATGTGGTCAACGCTTCGTCCTTTGACAACCGAGAAAACCTATCTGAAACCTTCTTCAAGCAGTTAGAAACATACGAAGGCACCGACATGGGCCGCCAAGAGATCTATGGCGAGATCTTGGACCCAGAAGCATCTGGTATTGTCAAACGTAAATGGTTTAAAATGTGGCCAGCCTCAATTCCAACCCCAGACCTTGAGTACGTTATTGTTTCCTACGACCCGGCTACCAGCGAAAAAACAACCAATGACCCAACCGCATGTACGGCGTGGGGCATTTTTGAAAAACAAGACGCTGGTACTTGTGTTATAATGCTAGATGCTTGGGACCATCACCTTAACTATCCTGAGTTGCGCCGTAAAGTAATTGATGACTACAAAGAGGTTGTGTACGGAGCCGACAATGATTTTGGTAAAGGCAAAAAAGCCGACATGGTTTTGATGGAAGACAAATCCGCTGGTATCTCACTGATCCAAGAACTTCAAGGTTCTGGTATTTATGTGCAAGGTTACAACCCAGGGCGGGCGGATAAAGTACAGCGTTTAAACATTGTGGCACCCCTAATTGCCAAAGGAAAAATTTATATTCCGGAAGATCCTGTAAAGAAAGGTGAGTTTGCAGACTGGTCCAAACGTTTCATACGGCAGGTGTGTTCTTTCCCAGTCGCTGGTGGGCATGACGATTATGTTGATTCTCTTAGTCAAGCACTTCGAGTACTTAGAGATTCTGGTTGGGTTAATTTGGACCCGATTCCAGTTAGGGATTATGATTATGCGGACCAAGATCCATCTAAACGTAGTGCAAATCCTTATGCTCAATAATTAGGGCGGAAAATACGTTATTTGTGCATTAGTATAAGTAGGAATACGAAAAGCGCCTGCAGCGCCTGTTTGGACCCTACATCCAATCTAGTTTCCGGCCAATTAAACTTGTAGGGAGTTAAAATGAAAAAACTTAAACGTGGCGACGTACGTGAAGACGGTATGGTATTTTGGGTTAAAAGATCAACTTGCCAAAACGGTGAATATTGGATAACAAAAGATCAATACCTAAGTTTTAATAAAAAAGAACAAGATAGGCACCATAAACAAGTATCTTCCAAAGATGGTCACTTAAGAAAAAATTTAGCAAGTATAAAACGACGGGCTAAATTAAAAAATTTAGATTTTGATTTAGATTTTGATTATTTAATTAAAATTGCTCCAGATTTTTGCCCCATTTTAAATATAAAACTAGGATGGGGTCGTAGAACTAAAGGGATAGCAGAATTTGATAGCCCGTCATTGGACAGAATAAATCCAAAATTAGGATATACAAAAGGAAATGTTGCTTGGATTTCAAATAAAGCAAACATGATAAAAAATGATGCGCAGCCCGAAGAACTTCGAGCTGTAGCAAATTGGATGGAAACTCAATAACCTATGGCCCAACCACAATTACCAATTCAAGCCGGAGCTGCCCTCCCAAGTTTGGACCGCGAGGAAGATGTACAACAAGCTGCGGATCAAGATGAAGATATCGAGCAGCTTGAAGAAGCGCTTGGTTTGGATTCCGATGAAGCCGAACAAGAAGTTATTGAACTTGAAGACGGTTCTGTTGTAATCAACTATCAAGAAAAGAAAAGCCCAAAACAAGATCCAGATTTTTACACTAACCTGGCAGAGATCCTGGATGAAGATGTACTTGCCAACTTGGCAAACGAGTATCTTGACTACATTGACGTAGACAAAGAGGCTCGCAGTGAAAGAGACAAACAGTACGAAGAAGGTCTTCGTCGTACAGGACTAGGTAAGGACGCACCTGGAGGAGCCACGTTTGACGGAGCTTCCAAAGTCGTCCACCCTGTTATGGCAGAAGCATGCGTTGACTTTGCTGCGTCTGCTGCTAAAGAACTTCTTCCACCAGATGGTATTGTTAAATCAAATATCAAAGGCGATGCAGACCGCATCAAAGAAGAAACAGCAAACCGTAAAGTATCATTTCTAAATTGGCAACTTTCTGAGCAGGTACCTGAATACCGCGACGAAATGGAGCAACTGCTCACACAACTTCCACTTGGCGGATCGCAGTATCTCAAGTGGCGCTTTGATGACGAACAAAAACGTCCTCTGTGCGAATGGGTTCCAATTGACAACATCATTCTTCCTTATGCTGCAACCAACTTCTACACTGCACAGCGTGTAGCAGAGCAGCAAGACATTACAGAAGACACATATCAAAAGCGTATTGACGACGGCACATACCGTGACCTCGATAATCTCAATTACAGCTCAGACGCACCACTAACAGATCAAACTCGTTCTGAAGTAGCGAACAACAAGATTGAAGGCAAACGTGAACCTTCCAAAAACATTGATGGATTGCGTCGTGTTTATGAAATTACTTGTTACTTACGTTTAGAAGAAGATCCGTTAACAGAAGGTCGTCGCGCCCCCTACATTTTAACAATTGATGAGTCAAGCGGTGACGTCTTGGCTCTTCGTCGTAACTGGGAAGCCAATGATGAGAAACTCGAAAAACTGGATTGGTATGTTGAGTTCAAATTCATTCCTTGGCGCGGTGCTTATGCTATTGGCCTCCCCCATCTTATTGGTGGCCTCTCTGCTGCTCTTACTGGTTCTCTACGTGCTTTGCTTGATGCTGCTCATATCAACAACAGTCAGACAATGCTTAAACTCAAAACTGGACGAGTTAGTGGCCAGTCTGACAGAATTGAACCAACCCAAGTAATTGAAGTAGAATCTGGCCCCGGCATTACTGACATCCGTCAGATTGCTATGCCAATGCCGTTTAATCCACCTTCGTCAACTCTGTTTGATTTATTAGGTTGGTTAACAAACGCAGCAAAAGGCGTAGTTACAACGGCAGAAGAAAAGATTGGCGAGATTAACTCCAATGCTCCAGTCGGTACAACACAAGCTCTGATTGAGCAAGGAGCTAAAGTATTCTCTAGCATCCATGCACGTTTACATCGCTCTCAGGCTAAATCCCTAGCAATTATTTCTCGTCTAAATCACTGGTATTTAGAAGAGATGGACAACGAGTCTGGCTCTGAAGTTAAAGTACGTGACTTTGCTTATAACAACGATGTTCGTCCCGTTTCAGACCCTAACATTTTCTCTGAGACCCAGCGTTTAGCACAGAACCAAGCCCTGTTACAAATGGCTACCTCTGCGCCTCCTGGTATGTTTGACATCCGCGCTGTGTATCGCCGTGTATTAGGCCAGCTCAAGGTGCCTTCAGTAGATGAAGTGTTACCAAACCCATTAGGTGCTAAAGAATCTAACCCAGCTCTTGAAAACGTCTCAATGACTATGGGCCGTCCAGCAGCTGCTTACCCAGACCAGGACCATTTAGCCCATATCAAGATTCACTTAGAGTACGCAATGAACCCAGCCTACGGTGGCAACCCCGTAATTGGACCAACATTTGCACCACAAGCCTTGCAGCATATCAAGCAGCACTTGACATTGCACTATCTGCAGTCTGTTCGCGGTTATGTAGCTCAGGCTTCAGACAATGGTAAAGATGTGTTTGATCTGCATCAAGAAAAACCAATGACACAGCAGGCGCAACAAGCTATTGCATTGGCTTCACAGTTGGTAAACGAAGAGTCACAGCAAGATCTTGGACCATACATCCAACAGATCCAACAGTTGTCACAAAAAGTTCAACAGATGCAACAAGCTCAGCAGCAGTCTGCTATGATGGCTGACCCAACAGCTGCAGTAATTCTCAAGACCCAAATGGCTGAGACTCAGCGTAAACAGCAAGAAGCTCAAGCTAAGATGCAACTTGACTTGCAAAAAGCACAACAAGAGTACCAGATCAAAGTGGCTCAGTTGCAACAGCAAGTTCAAGAGTTGGCAGCTAAGTACACAACCCAATCTAACATTGATAGCCAACGTAATGCTACAGATATTGCAATGGCTAATATCAACAACTCTGCTAAAGAACGTGTTGCAATGATTAGCGCTGGAGCCGCAATGGACCAGCAACAAGCTAAGTTAGAACATGAGCAAAACATGTCTGCAATGGAAGCTACTATGGCTGCCGAACAAGATATCCGCCAACATGGATTAGAAGTTCAGCAGCAAGCATTCGAGCAACAAGCTGCCCAGGTTCAAAACAATATTGAGGCACAGCATCAAGCCACAATGGCACAGCAGCAACAAGCACAAGCTGCACAAGAGCATCAACAGGGCTTACAACAAGCCGATCAACAGCATCAACAACAGTTAGCCCAAGCAGACCAGCAGCATCAACAACAGATGCAGCAAATGCAAGAGCAACAAGCAGCACAACCACAGCAACAACCACCCACAGAGGAAGCATAATGGCAACTAAAAAACAAGACGGCGGAGAATTAGGTTTCAAAAAAGCCTATAAAATGACCGGCACTCCCGGTTACGCTGGCGGCCCAGATCAAAAAGTAGAAACTGGTGCATCCGGTAGCAAACGCGCTAATAACGCAGTATTAAACCAAAATAAAGTTAAATCAAGCAAAGTTGGTCCAGATAAGAATCTGAACGAAATTGGCGGTGGTAACTTTTATTAAAATTTGGGGCGGGTTTTTTAGTATTTTTGCATTAGTATAAATATGAAGGACCCAATCTCAGAATTTATTGGCCGCTTGAAAGAAGCTGGCGACGAATTGAGTCAGGCTATTACAGCTGGCGTCAATATCCACTCGTTCGATGACTATCGGGCAATGGTGGGTAGGCATGAGGGCTTAATGGAAGCTCTTGATATTTTAAACAACCTCTTGCAGGAGGATAGCGAGGCTGAATAGCCTAAAGGAGCACTGAATAGTGTTTGACTTAATGCAAAATGACGAACCTGATACAAGATCTGAACAAGAATGTTTTCCAGATATTGATCATGGAGTTGAAGTAGCTGGAGACCGTGTTTTAGTCCAACTAAGACGCGAAAAGTCAACCAGTAAGGGCGGAATCATCCTAGTTGATGAAACCAGACAGACGTTAAGATTCAATGAAACCGTTGCTAAGGTTCGCCAAATTGGCCCCCTAGCATACAAGTCACCAGATGACTTAACACCATGGGTTGAAGGACCCTGGTGTAAAGAAGGCGACTTAGTTCGTACCATTAAATACGGTGGCGATCGTTTCATAGTGCAACCAGATGATGAGGGCTCCCCAGTGGTGTTCATTACCATCCAGGCACGTGAAGTCATCTCTCGCATCAAGTCGTTTGAGCATGCGCAGAAGATGAAAGCGTTTGTAGATTAACTTTTGAAAGAAAAGTATGGCAGAAAATGAAAAAGATATTCCTGTAAAAGAACAGGATGATGGGACAGCGCTAGTAGCATTAGAAGAGCACCCAGAAGATCTTTTAGTTCTTGAAGAAGGCGAAGAGGCCGAAAAAGAGAGCAAAAAGAAAAAGAAAAAAGAGAAGGACGATGAACCTTCTGCAGAAGACGAAGATCACGACGAAGAAGATCACGACGATGAGCCAAATGATGGCGAAACCGAAGAAGAACGTGAAAAAATCCGTGAAGCAAGACGCGAAGAGCGCCGGCTTAAGAAAGATTTAAAACGTCAGCGTGAAATCTCTGCAAAAAACAAGATTCAAGCGCTTGAGCGCCGCAATGAAGAGCTAGCTAAGCGGTTAGCAGCAGTAGAAAGCACCGCTTCCTCGTATCAACTTGCACAACTCGATAAAGCCGTGGAAGATGAAGCCACCCGAGTTGAGTATGCTAAGATGCGAATGGTACAAGCAGCTCAAGAAAACGACGTTGCTGCTCAAATGGAATACTTGGAACAGTTAACAGACGCTAAACAACGTTTGGCTCAGGTCCAAGCATATAAGAAACAACAACTCGAGACAGCCAAGTCTCCAAAGCAAAATGTTCCAAATCCGATTAATACGGAAGTGCAACAGAATGCTACCAAGTGGCTCAAAAAGAACTCTTGGTATGACCCACAGGCTCGAGATACAGATAGTAGAATTGCCAAAGTAATTGACCAAGAACTTGCCGGTGAAGGCTGGGATGCAGCAGATCCAGAATACTGGGAAGAACTAGATAATCGTTTACAGGCACGTTTACCACACCGCTACGCATCAAAGGGCAACTCGTCCAACAAGAAGGCAGGACCAACATCCTCCAATCGGTCGAGCAGCTCACAGGTAGCAAAGCCAGGAACCGTCATGCTTAGTCGTGATCGAGTTCAAGCAATTAAAGATGCTGGCGCATGGGACGACGTAGCTAAACGAAACAAAATGATTCGTGCGTATCAGGCGTACGACAGACAAAATAAAGGTTAATTAAAATGGCAAATCCAAGAATTAAACGTGACTTAGATGATCGCTTAGCCGATCGAGCACAAGAAGTAATGGAACGCGCAACAACTGCGAATCCAGATGACATTGCACGTCGTGAACGCCTTGATGCGTTTAGAGACAAGTGGGCAAATAGTGCGTTGCCCGATCTTCCTGCAGGGATTATCCCGGGGATGCACTTGTGTTGGTTGTCAACAACCAATACTTACGACAGTATCGACAAACGTATGGCGTTGGGTTATGAGCCAGTTAAAGCCTCTGATTTAGGTAAGGGCTTTGAAGGACTAGGCAAAATGAGCTCGGGCAAGTTTGAAGGCTGTGTTAGTTGTAACGAAATGGTGCTCTTCAAATTACCAGAAGACATCTACCAAGAAGTTATGCGCATGCTACATCTCGAGGATCCTCTCGAGCACCAACGCAACATCACGGCTCAAGTCCGTGGGGCTGCAGAGGGAAAAAATGGCGGCCGTAGCCACTTGGAAGGTGGTCTTTTGGAGATGGAAAAGGACACCGCAAAAGCGAATAATAAAAACATTCGTTTCCAATAACATTCTTCAAAAACAAAGGAAATACAATAAATGTCCACAACATTTAAACCCTTTGGTCTGAAGCCTGTCTACCACCCAAGTGGCTTAGATCGTTCTGTACCATTTGTAGGCACCAATACCTACAATCCAGGAACAACCTATACAGCCCCTTACAGTCTGACTAGCGCACAAGTTGCGTTTTATCAGTACACCCCAGTGGCTTTGACAGCATCAGGTCAATTAACAGTAGCAGCACAAGCAGCAGCATCCACAACCATTGGTCGTGTATATGGCTCTTTCGATGGCGTTGAGTACACCAACTCTGACGGTCGTCGTGCAGTAGCTAAATACGCAACAAAGGCAACTTTGGACGCTTCTACTCAGATCATTTTCTGGATCTTCCAAGACCCACAATTGATCTATGAAATCCAGTGCAATGGCTCAGTAACAACTGCAGCTATCGGTACTCAATACAACTTTGACACAACCTCTGGCTCCCTCGTAACTGACGGTACAGCTATTGGTGTAGGTGGCGCAGGCTTCTCTACTACAGCTCTTTTGGCAACTCCAGTTGCTGCAGGCGCTCAAGGTCAAGTACGTGTTGTTGGATTAGGCCGTGAAGTAGCATATCCAGCTGGCAGCAATAACAGCTGGGGTGATGCTTACACGATTGTTCAAGTACAGATCGCAAACAATATGTTTGTAGCCGCTTCGGTCTCGATCTAATATAATACGAAAGGAATAAGCAATGGCAACCCCAATGCGTAGTACAGACTTTCGTGCGGTAGTCGAGCCGATTATCAACGAAGTCTTTGATGGCGTTTACGAACAACGCGACGACGAGTGGAAAGGATTTGTTGAACAGATCCAAGGTATCCCACGCAATTACCATGAAGAAGTAATGCTTTATGGTATGAACGCAGCTCCTGCAATGCCTGATGGCACTCCAGTTAGCTACGATCAAGGTGGTACACTGTACATCACTCGCTTTATCTACCAAATCTATGGCTTGGCATACGCCTTGACCAAAGTTTTGATGGAAGACGGTGATCACATCCGTATCGGTTCAACATTTGCTAAGCACCTTGCTCAGTCAATGATTGAAACCAAAGAAACATTGTGCGCTAACTTGCTCAACTTCGCATTTACAACCGGCTATGTCGGTGGTGATGGCGTAACATTGATCAATACAGCTCACCCTGTTGCTAACGGTTTGACATACTCTAACCAATTGTCTACAGCTGCTTCTTTGAGCCAAACTTCTGTTGAACAGATGTTAATTCAAATCCGTGGCGCTATCGACAACAACGGTAAGCGTATCCGTTTGAAGGCAGAACAGTTAGTTGTTCCACCAGCACTCGAGTTCCAGGCAGAAGTTATTCTGAAGTCTGTTCTCCGTTCTGGTACAGCTGACAACGATTTGAACCCAATCAAATCAACAGGTATGTTGCCAAAAGGCACACACGTGGTAACACGTTTGTCCTCAAGCAAAGCCTGGTGGGTTCAAACCGATGCAGAAAATGGTCTCATGCTCGTAATGCGTCGTCCAATGGAGAAATCCATGGAAGGCGACTTCGAGACTGATTCTATGCGTTACAAAGCCACTGAGCGTTATGCTACAGGTTGGCACGATGCACGTAACGTGTTCGGTACAGCTGGTTTGTAATCCAAACCTCTCGTAGTAACAAAAAAGCCACCCACAAGGTGGCTTTTTTGCATTTTAGGGCGGAAAAGGTGTGGATTTTGCATTAGTATAAATAGGAAGATTAATCCCATTCTGACCGCCGACACTTCCCGGTGAGACGACTTAGAGACAGCTTGGGATACCCACTAAGATAAGGAAATTAAAATGTCCAGCACATTTACAACACCCATTCGCGTATTTAAACGCAATAACCCAACAAACAACGGCACAATCGCCCCAGACAACACTGGTGCAGCCCGTCTGTCACAACAAAGCTACATCACCAACCCAATCGTAGGTACAACTTCTGGCGCAACAGTTTTAACAACTGCTGACATCGGTTCTACTACAGTAACTCCATTTGTATTGCCAGCTGGCGCAATCATTGAAAGCATCGCCCTCTATCAAGACGTAGCAGCTACTGGTTTGACTGGTGGTGTAATCACTGTATCTATCGTTCAGACTAGCCCAACCGATGGTTCTTTGACAACTACAGCAATTGGTACAATTACTCCAACCGCAGCTGGTGGTCGTATCGCTGGTGTATTCACAGCAACTGCAGCAACTGCAGCTATTATTGAAAACATTGGCACACTCGACGCCACATTGACATTCTCTGCAGCTACTGTATCTGCCAACACCGGTACTTTGGGTGGCACAATTTCTGTAGATTACACTGCACGTAACGTTGACGGTTCTATCACTGCCTACGGTTCTGGTTATACAAATAACTAATTTAGATGGCGGGCTAGTCCCGCCTCTTTTAACCGTCTAGGAGAAATACATGGCTAACGCCTACAATCCGTTTACATCCCCTCCCCATTCCGTAACTGTTCAAGGTGCTTACGAGCCATTTGACTTACAAGTTTCACGTGGTCAAATTATGGGGCACCAAACATTAAGTTTGTTTGGCTACCAAGCTGCCGTAGGCAATACTTCTATTCCAGTTTGGGAAAACGCAACAGCTTATACATACCCAACTTCAGCGTCTACGATGACTGTTGTAAGTACATCTACATCTGATGATACTAGTGCAAAAATTTTAATTTCTGGTTTAGATGCAAATTTTTCTCCAATTTCTGAAACTATTGCGCTAAACGGCACAACTGGTGTTACAACTGTCAATAGCTACTTCCGTATTAACAGTTTGTTAATGACATCACCAGGTACAAGCCAAACAACTAACGTTGGTACAATTACTGTTAAACAGTCTAGCAATATTTTAGCTCAAATTAACGCCGGTATTGGTAAATCACAAAGTACGGTATACACTGTCCCTGCAGGATATACTTTCTATTTGGATTTTGCAGAAGTTAATACATCAAATAGCTACACATCAGCAAACATTGTCACTTACAAAGTACAAGCTATTAACAATAACACCGGTATAAAATTAACTGTTTTACAACAACCATTTGTATCCATTTACACAGCCAATAGAACTTCTGATCCATTTGCTTATACAGAAAAAACTGATATTCAATGGCAGTTAGTAACAAGCACAGCTACTACAATTGCTGCGGGTGTAATTATTGCTGGTAAATTGATTAAAAACGATTGTCAGTCAGCTTAAGGCAGTTAAATGCCTGTTTACATTGATACGCGGGGTAATTCAGTCCTATCTGTGGCGATCTGCGATCGCTGCAGTAGGAAATTTGCGTATGTAGATTTAATGCCAGACCCCAATTTCCCCGGAATGAGGGTATGTAAGGAAGATCGAGATAATTTTGATCCTTGGCGTCTTCCAGCTTTACAAACAGAAAACATTGCATTGCGTTTTCCACGTCCTGATGTATCTATTGCTACTGGCCCAATTGGCGGTAACGAAATTACAACAGAAAACGGATTTCAAAATGGTAATTCAATATTTATTGAGGGTGTTCCATCAGCAAATACCCAAGGTGATTTGAATACTATGAGTAACGTGGTGCCATCACCTATGACATTGGCTCCAAAAGTGGGTTCTATATCTCCCGCCACTGGACCAAAAACTGGTGGCACAAATGTCACAATTCATGGCAGTAACTTTACAGATATTGCAACTGTTAAGATTGGTGGTGTTGTAACAACATTTAATTTAGTAGACTCATTAACTATTACAGCAGTGACACCAGCGTATGCGGTTACTGGTATTGTAGACGTTGAGGTATTTTCTCCGTTTGGCAATAGTACAGCATACGGTGCGTTTACTTATACCTAAAAATGGCAGATCAGTCGATAACCCAATTACCAGTCGCTATCTCCGTAACGGGCGATGAGCAGACTGTAATTGTACAAAGAGGCGTTACAAAGCAAGTACAAGTAAGTCTGATTGCTAACGCAGTATCACCTGGTAAGTTAATTACTAACGTAGTACTAAATGCTCAAAACTATTTAGTATTTTATTACAGTGATGGAACAACTTCTACCACCGGCCCAATTCCTGGGTACACAAATGCAACAATTAATGGTGCTGGTCATTTAATTCTGACCTTAACCACCGGTGGTACAGTTGACTGCGGTAATGTAGTCGGCCCACAAGGACCTACCGGACCAACGGGACCTGTAGGCCCCGCTGGAGCATCAGCTAGTGTAAATGCAGGTTCTGCAACAACACTACCTTATGGTTCTACACCAACAGTAACAAATACCGGCACAACTCAAAATGCGGTGTTTAACTTTGGTATTCCGGCTGGTCAACCCGGAGCTGGTGGGGCTACAATTGCAAATGACAACAGCACCAACGCAGTACGCTACCCAATTTTTACAGATGTAACCAGCGGCACATTAACCACAGAATATGTGTCGTCTTCAAAACTACAATTTAACCCCGGAGCTGGCACACTAACAACTCCAATCGTTACCGCAACAGCCGGCATCGGCGGCGGAATATTTTAAGGTAAATACATGGCACAGTCAGGCTATACACCCATACTACTATACAGCTCAACGACAGCGTCTCAAGCGCCGTCTGCAGCCAACTTAACTAATAGCTCTAGTGGTTCTGAGATTGCCATCAACGTTACCGATGGTAAGTTATATTACAAAGATAATACTAACGCTATTCAGCTAATTGGCAGCAAAAGTGCTGCAGCGGGTATATTTAGCTCAGTAACAATCACTGGCGGCACAATCAACGGCACAGCTATTGGTGGTTCAACACCTGCAGCTGGTGCGTTCACCACGCTATCTTCTAGCGGTTTAGCAACCCTTAACAGCTTATCTGTTACTGGTCTTACTGGTTACCTATACGCTAACGGCGCAAGCGCTGCTACAGCCTCTACAACAATTCCTACAAGTGCTTTGAGCGGCACCATTAGTAATGCTCAGTTGGCAAACAGCTCCCTGACAATTGGCACAACAGCTATTTCGTTAGGCGGTACATCACTTACACTAGCTGGATTGACAAGCGTTACTGTAACGCAAGATCCAGTTAGCGCACTGCAGTTAGCAACCAAACAGTATGTTGACTCTGTGGCGCAAGGCTTGAGTACTAAAGCTCCAGTATTAGTTGCCACTACAGCAAACATTACGTTATCTGGCGAACAGACAATCGATGGTATTACTACATCGTCTAGCCGTGTTTTGGTTAAAAATCAATCTACACCAGCTAATAATGGTATTTATGTATCATCTTCCGGCGCATGGAGCCGCTCATCTGATGCCAACACTTGGAACCAATTAGTTTCTGCTTATGTGTTTGTTGAAGAAGGCACAACCCAAGCCGACACCGGTTGGGTATGTACATCCGATCCGGGCGGTACGCTCGGTGTTACGGCAGTTACTTGGGTACAGTTTTCTGGAGCTAACACTTATGTTGCTGGTACTGGTTTAACTTTAACAGGTAATACATTTAGTATTACCAACACAGCAGTAACTGCAGGTAGCTACACAATCGGTAACTTTACTGTTAACGCACAAGGTCAGCTCACTGCAGCTTCTAGCGCAGCGACAACCGGTTCTGGCAGCGTAGTATTAGCCACATCACCAACATTAGTAACCCCAGCATTAGGCACACCTAGCGCGTTGGTTGGTACTAACATTACAGGTACCGCAGCAGGCTTGTCAATCGGTGGTAACGCCGCAACAGCTACTACAGCAACAAACGCCACTAACGTGGCAATTAGCGCTGGCGCAGCAACAACAAACTACATTACCTTTGTTACCGCAACTACTGGTAACTTACCTAATTTAATTAATAGCTCACTTACTTACAACTCATCCACCAATGCTATCACTGGTGGAATTGCAGGAGGCACATTCTAATGGCAGCAGCAGGTTACACACCCCTAAGTTTATACTACAGCACAACCGCATCTGCAGCTCCAACAGCTGGTAACCTCGTCAATGGTGAGTTGGCGATCAACATCACCGACGGCAAGTTGTACTATAAAGACAACGCCGGTGTTGTGCAGATCATCGCTGGTAAAGGCGGTGCTGGTATTGCAGGTGGCTCAAACACCCAAGTTCAGTACAACTCAAGCGGGTCATTGGCTGGTTCTGCCAACATGACCTTTAACGGCACTACATTAACTTTAGCTAATGATGCTTCTATATCAGGTCTTACTGTTGGTAAGGGTGGTGGCAGTGTTTCAGGAAATACAGCACTTGGTTTAAGTTCTTTGTCTGTAAACACAACTGGTTCAGCAAATACGGCATCTGGTAATCAGTCTTTATTTGCAAATACAACAGGAAACAACAATACCGCTTTTGGTTCTAATGCAGTTAGAAACACTACAACTTCTAATGATAATACTGGTGTTGGATATATTGCTTTATACACAAATACAACTGGCGCATCAAATACAGCCATTGGTAGCTCTGCATTATTCTCAAACACCACCGCATCTAATAACACAGCAGTAGGTTATCAAGCTGGTTATACAAATTCTACAGCTATTGGCATTCATGCGTTTGGTTCTGGTGCATTATATTCAAATACCTCAGGTCAAGATAACTCTGCATTTGGTGGTACAAATGGAGTTAGCAATGGTGCTGCGCTTCAGTTTAATACTACAGGTTCATCAAATGCTGCTTTTGGTGGCGGTGCATTAAATAGCAATACAACAGGCTCATTTAATACAGCCGTTGGTTTTACTGCACTTCGTGGAAACACCACCGCATCTAATAACACAGCAGTAGGTTATCAAGCGGGGTATAGTAACGTAACTGGAACCCGAACAACTTTTGTTGGTAACCAAGCTGGCTA
>Ga0208106_1000122_pt1 | contig 30021 bp, 29 predicted proteins | sample CryBogCBE25Jul08_FD_184577 | JGI IMG/M metagenome (GOLD analysis project Ga0208106, IMG submission 184577) | Freshwater microbial communities from Crystal Bog, Wisconsin, USA - CBE25Jul08 (SPAdes) | ecosystem: Environmental > Aquatic > Freshwater > Lake | place: Crystal Bog, Wisconsin, USA...
TATTTTTATATATTGTTTTGTCGCAAAAAATTCTGTTTTATATGTTTGGTTTTGCTGTTGAATAGTCATATTAATTAAAAACATCTTTTGGAAAAATTAACCCTTGCGGAAACATCATTTTCTTTTTTAAAAGTGGGAGATATATTAAACTTCTTTATTTTTAGATTGTCCTACATCAACAAACTAATGCATGTTCCCCAGCGACAAAGAACTTTTATCCCAATTTTCTATTAGTTCAACAAAGGAAAAAGGATTTACATCGATTATACAGAAGTACCAGGAAAAACTTTATTGGCATATTAGGAGGATGGTCATTGATCACGCAGACGCCGATGATATTCTTCAGAATGTGTTTATTAAAGTATGGAAAGGGCTTGAAAATTTCAGGGAGGATAGTCAACTTTATACTTGGCTTTACCGAATTTCTACTAATGAAACGCTTAGTTTTCTGGAAAAGCAGAAACGAAATAGTACGTTGAGTTTAAGTGATATGGAAAATAGTTGGGAGAATAAAATCAAAGCCGACGAACATTTTGATAGTAATCAATTAGAATGGAAATTACAATTGGCTATTAGGCAACTTCCTGAAAAACAACGTCTTGTGTTTAATTTAAGATACTTTGATGCCATGCCTTATGAAGAAATGAGTAGGATTTTGGATACCAGTGAGGGTTCTCTTAAAGCAAGTTATCATCATGCAGCTAAAAAAATTGAAATGATCTTAACGAGCTATTAAACCATTAAACTTTAAAACTGTCAAATAATACTTGAAACCCCAGAATACGATATTAGAAGAATTAAATGAAATAGCTCCAACCCTGATAAAAGTTGGAAATTCTATGCCATTCACAATTCAACAGGGCTATTTTGAACAGCTAGCCGAATCTATTTTGGAGAAAACAACTCTAGAATTGATCCCAAGATCTGAAAATAAGGTCTTTCAGGTGCCTGATCAATATTTCAGTGGACTTGCCAACAAAATTTTACAAAAAGTAAAAGAGAGTAATCCCGATGAGCTTGGAGCATTGATATTAGAGAACGAATCTATTGCGCCAATTTTAAATAGAATTAATAAGGAAATGCCTTTTGCGTTACCTGATTATTATTTTGATCAACTAGCTATTCAGATGCCAGTTGAAAAAACGAAGGTTGTTCAACTGAAAAAAATGAGTACCTGGGTTACTTATGCTGCCGCTGCTGTTTTTGCGGGTATTATGGTAACTGGATCTTTTTTATTTTCAGATAAAAAACAAGAACAAGATTTTGAAAAGTATCAAAATATGGACGTTTCAGGTGCACTTGATAAAGTTAGCGATTCTGAATTGAATAGTTATATTGATGAAAACCATACAGTTTCTTTGGATGAATTAAGTGAAAATGATCGAGCGAATTTTGATAATTTTGACGATAAGATTCAATCTATGAGTTCAGAAAATATTAGTCAGTATTTAAATGAGAATGGATTTCTAGAGAATAAACTTGAAAATGCTGGGGAGAAATAATATGAAAAACTATTTATTATATTGTACGATTTTGATGATGCTTTCTAAAGGAGCATTTGCCCAAAATCAGCCTGCACCAGAAGCACCAATTCTTCAGGGTATTAAAATTGCATTTATTACCAAACAGCTATCATTATCTACAGAAGAAGCACAGAAATTTTGGCCACTTTATAATGATTTTTCAGATAAAGCCAAAAGTTTAAGGAAAGGGCAGGAAATAGATGAGTTGGCATTCGAAGCAAAAATGTTAGAAGAAAGAAAGAAGTTGAAACTTGAGCTTACAAAAGTGCTTGGTTCGGAAGATAGAGCTAATAAAGCATTAGGAGTTGATCGAGAATTTAATAAAGTATTGAAAAAAGAATTGGATAACAGAAGGGCTCTGCGCCAAAAAATGGAAAACAATACCGAGAAGCAGCAACAGAAAATGGAAAATCGAATTGATAAGCAGCAGAATAAGATAGAAAAACATAGCGGCCCTAAAAATTAAATAAATAAAGGGGGGACACTTTTATTTATCAGGAGTGCTGCCATTGGTGGCACTCTGCATTTAAGAATTTTTCCAAATAGGATGTTGAATATCGTGATAAAATAGGAAGGTCCATTTATTCTCTTTGCCCTCCTGCCACCATTGTTGTCTTAATTCCATACACTTCTTACCATCATAATCATATTTAGCTACAAACTTGCTTTTCATCTGTTGTAGTTGTGGGGAAACATCGCCTCCGAAAAAAGCAGTTTCGCCATTTTCATGTATCCAGAAAGCCTGATGAAAAAGGCTATGTCCTCCAGTTATTTGGTAATAAATTGTTTCATCAATCCAACCTTCATCTTCAGTTAGCCAAACAACTTTACTAAATTCTTCCAATAGCTCAAAATCAGGTAGGATATAAGAATTTGTTCCAATAGCCATCGCGTATTCGAACTCGCGTTTTTGAACATAATATGTAGCATAAGGAAAGCTAATAAAGCGTTCTTCAGCATTTTTTGAATGGATCGTAATTCCTCCTGCATGATCCTTGTGTAAATGACTCATTAAAACTTTGGTAACCTGCGAAGGGTTAATGCCAGCTGCAATCATATTTTCGTGGAGTTGAGAGCTGCCATCTGGGTTTAAATAACCTAGTCCGGTATCAATTAAGATGATATCTTTTTCGGTTACTATTACAAATGGTTGAATTTCTACTAAGAGACTTCCAACTGGTCTACTATTTAATTGTTCCGTGTTATTATTGAAAGGGACAAAAATCTTTGTTTTATCAATTGTAAAACTTCCTTCTGAAAGTGGGATGATCCGCATTGGTAACTAATTTATTAACGCAAAACCATTTGGCGGTCTGCATCTAATCGCAATAAAATAAAAATCAAAACAGTAAAAGTAAGTAAAGAGGATCCTCCGTAACTGATTAACGGTAATGCAATTCCAATGATTGGAAATAAACCGATTGTCATACACACATTTACAGTAATATGGAAAAAAATAATACTAGCAACACTATATGCATAAACCCTACTAAAAGTACTTCGTTGTCTTTCTGCAATATTTACAATTCTGAATAGCAGAAATAAATAAAGTAATAAGAAAATGGCACATCCTACAAAACCGAATGCTTCTCCGAGGGATGTGAAAATAAAATCGGTATGTTGTTCGGGAACATATTTTCCTCGAGTTTGGGTTCCCTTTAAAAATCCACGCCCACTAAATCCACCTGACCCAATAGCAATTTTACTTTGCCTTACATTATAATCGTCCGGTTTAAAAGATGCTTTTGCACCTGCTGCGATTTCGGATTTATTGTGTTTGTTTTGACTACAGTCATAGTCTTTACCAACGGCACTATAAATTCGCTGACTCTGATAGCATTCAAAAACGTTATTAAATATATAGGGGACTGCAAAACGTTGGATACCTACACAGATTGCCCAAGTGGCAACGATCATCATTAGTAGTTTGCTATTTCTTTTAATTTGTCGTCGAAGAATATAAATGAGGATCGCAGCAATTAGTGTTAAGGTAATGGCAAGAGTATTTGGATCAACAGTGAGTGTAGCAACTACGAGTGCCCCAAAAGAAATTCCAATTATTAAAATTTCTGCTGGTAAACCCTCACGATACATTGCTATAAAAAAACTGAGGTATACTAGTGCCAGGCCTGTTTCATGTTGAAGCCTCGATAGTATAGCTGGTAATAAAACAATACCAACTGCTATTAATTGAGATCGTTTTTTGGTAAAGTCAAGATTTTGCATTGACATATACTTAGCCAAGGCAAGCGCTGCAAATATCTTACATAGTTCTGCAGGTTGTAAGTTAAATCCACCCCCTAATGAAATCCAACTTCTCGATCCTTTAATATCTTTACCAATAACAAAAGTCGCCAACATTAAAAGGATACCAAATGCATAAGTAAGATTAGCAAAAGCAGTAAAAAGTTTACTATCAGCAAGTAAAATAAATGTGGCAATAAGGGTACAGAATCCTGCGAAAATTAACTGTTTACTATAGTTGGTTTTGCCACCTAGAAATAACTGAAGCCAATTAGTTCCAGAACGATATTCCACCATGAAAATACATAGTATACCAATACCCACTAGGATAGCATATAGAGTTACAATGGTCCAGTCAACACCCTTCGAAACAAAACTATTTCTTGTGCTCATTTTTATGCCTTTGTTTTTTTAACAAACCACTTTTTAGTTTCATCGATTAATAAAGCAGTTGTGGTATTGGTATTTTTCTTTTTACTTGAATCTTTTTTATTTTGAGGCAATACAGGTTTGATATTTTTATTATCAGGCAATATCATTTCCAGTTGCTCTTTATTTTTTTCAGTGCCAATGGGAATTTTTTCTGAATTATCTTCTTCGTCAATATTATTCTGTTTCGATTCTGAATTCATTTCTGCTTTAGCTGCTTCGGCTTCAATAATCAACTTTGCTTGTCGCTGATTTTCTTTTTTCACATACCAGTCTTTAATGGCACTGGGAATAAGATCCGCTTTTGAAATGCGTTCAACTTCTGAAAGTCTATCTGCTGCAATCGTGTCATTCAAATATTTTTCCATGATAAATGCACCGATAGGGCCAGCCCAAGTAGCTCCAAACCCTGCGTTCTCAACGATTACTGCTACTGCTATTTTCGGATCATCTTTTGGAGCAAAACAAACAAAGAGTGAGTGATTTTTTCCGTGAGGGTTTTGAGCTGTGCCGGTTTTAGCGCAGTATTCAATACCCGGAACTTTAATTGCTGATGCAGTTCCATAAACTGTTACATCATGCATTCCTTCATAAACTGCTCTGAATACGGTATCAGAAGTATGAATTACACTATGTTTTTTTCTGTATTTGGCAAGATATAAGGTATCATCAAGCTGTTCATGTTCTATGCTATCAACAAAATGTGGCGTGTAATAATAACCTTTATTAGCAATGATACACATCATGTTGGCTAATTGGATGGGTGTGGCCGTCATTTTATCTTGACCAATTCCTAATGTTAAAATCGTACAACTATTCCACCTATTTCGTCCGTAGGCTTTGTTGTATACTGCTGTATCAGGAACGCTTGCTTTATTTTCACTTGGTAAGTCTACATCAAGAGTGGTACCCATCCCGAATTTATTCATGTAATCTTTCCACTTTAAATATCCTAGCGTAGGATTATGATATTCAGGATTATCAATTGCCATTCTAAAAACCTGAGAAAAATACGAGTTACAAGAATTGGCTAGTGCAAGTCTTAATGACCCAGAATGTCCTGCATTTTTGTGCTCACATTTCACTACCACACCGCAATTTGAGTAAGAGCCATAACAAGGGTAGCCATAATTTGGAGTAATCACTCCTTCATCCAAAGCTATTACAGCGCCTAAAGGTTTAAAAGTAGAGCCTGGAGGATATTGTCCTTTGATAGCCCGATTAAACATTGGGCGAGCAGTATCCAATAACATTCTGCCTAAGTTTTTTTTACGAGCGCTTCCCGTTAAATCATTAGGGTTATAATTAGGAGATGATACCATTGCAATAATCCCTCCGGTTTTTGGATTGATTGCTACGGCACTTCCAATTTTATTAGCCAATAATTTCTCTGCCAATTGCTGTACTTCCACATCCACACTGGTATATAAATTCCTTCCAGCTACAGCACTGGTATCGAACATTCCATTTTCATAGGCACCTTGTATACGACTTCTATTGTCTCTAATAAACCTTTTAATACCCCTTTCGCCCATCAACACTTTTTCATAAGTTCGCTCTAAACCATTCATACCTGCATAATCCCCCATCTCGTAACCATCGTCTTTGTGCCTTCTTAAAAAGCTGGTATCCACTTCCGCAATATACCCAAGTACTTGAGCACCTGTATTAAATGGATAGGTTCGAACAGAACGATCAGTAAGGTTGAAACCAGGGAACTTATACATATTCTCATAGAGCTTTGCATATAATTCTTGCGAAAGAAGTCCTTCAAAAACACTTGGTTTACCTGCTGTGTATTTAAAAACGATATCTCGCATTCTCCTTTTATATTCAACGGTATCAATATTTAAGAGCATACATAGAGAAAGGGTATCGGTACCTTTTGATTCTATTGGAGTAACCACCAAATCATAGCTGATGGTATTTTCAAGCATTGCTTTTTTCTTTCGATCGAAAATAATCCCTCTATCAGGGTAAACTATTTTTCGATAAATCGCATTATTCTCTGCAGCCAGCTTGTATTTGGAAGAAAATATTTGTAGGTTGATAAGTTGTATCAGGATCACTACAAATATCAAAAGGAAAATGATTTGTACTACCCGGCTTCTGCTTTGATTAAATACAGACATAATTGATTTGTAAAGAGATGAATTCTAGAATATAAGAATCTATACAAAGTTGCTGATTAGAAGTTGAAGCTGTATCAATTCTATAAAAAAAGTTATTCATACATGTTGATACCATCACTAAGATTATGCAGCATTCGTGCGAAATCTACCTTTCCTGAAAAACAACATTTCAGCAATGAAGATGAGTAATAAACTTATGGCAGTTGTGCCCGCCACTTTGCCTATGAAATAAACAAAGTTTCCGAATTGAAGCCATTCTATAAGTACCAATAAAAAGTGATGCAAAAAAGTGAGTATTACAATGTATAAACTATAAGGAGCCCACCCCATACTTTTAATACTAGGCTCTGTATAACTATTTTCAGTAGTGTCCTGAGGGATTAATAAATTCAAGAGGAATGGTCGTAAGTAAGCGATTAGCAAACAAGGTGCGGCATGTAAGCCACCAGTTCCGGTAAAATAATCTAATGTAGTGCCAAAAGCGAAAGCAATTAAGAGTAATACAAATCGATTAATATTAAAGGGTAGCCAAAGAATAAATAAAAAGTATGTATAAGGAACAATGAATTGGTGTAAGGGCGGCACTTCATTGAGGATAAATACCTGAATGAAAATGAACAAAATAAACCGGATAATATTTTTGATGTAATTGTTCATTAATTTTTTTCTGGGGTGACTTCAATCGCTACTTGCTCTGTATAACGCAGATTTTCTACTAAGTAAACAAATTGTAGGGAGAAAAAGTTTGTTGCTGTTTTTACCTTCAGGGTATAGAAGTTGCTAGAAGGGTCTGCAACTACATTATTGATAGTGCCAATCAATAAATGAGAAGGGAAGTTAGCTGAATAAGTACTGGTAAGCACACTATCGCCTTTTTCGACTTTTGCACTTTTGGGAATATTTTTTAGAATAAGATAATTTGGGTCCGCGCCATCCCATTCTATACTACCCGAAATATTGTCCTTCTTCAGCATGGCACTTACTCTACTATTTCGATGAAGCAAACTCATTACCCTCGAATTATTTTCACTTACAGCTACAACCACGCCAACAATTCCAGATGTGCTAATAACTGCCATTCCTTTTTTTACACCTTGTAAACTTCCCCTTTCCAAAGTAAGAAAATTTGCTTGAAGCGAGATGGTATTTCCAATTACTTTAGCTGGGAATACTGTGTACTTTCGTATTTTTCCTAGGCTATCTCTTAGTGATGAATCTAAGATTGTTTTTTTGGAAGTATCTATCACTTGAAAATTTGAAGGCAATAAATTTCTAAGCCTTGCATTTTCAGCAACTAATTGTTCATTGGTTTCTTTGAGGCTAAAATAATAACGCCAGTTATTATATTGTTTGTCAAATCTTCCAGTAATTTCATTAGAAGCTGCAGTAAAAAAAACCTGGTGTGTTTTACTGCTATTGCTGAGTAAAATAATACAAGCAATTTCCAAAAGCAGGAAGCTCAGGAAAGTAAAATTGCGTTGTATAAAAATGAAAATATTTTTCAAAGTGGAAATTCGTTCAGCTGATTCGGTTTAATAATGCTGGATCGATGATGTCATTTTCCCACCTATCAAATCACAAGTATTATCTCATGATGAAAGGGAAACGTTGGTAGTTTTTCAAAGCCAATCCTGTACCGCGAACTACACTTTTCAATGGGTCGTCGGCAATATGAACAGGCAATTTAATTTTCGCACTTAGTCTTTTATCAAGTCCGCGCAACAAGGCACCACCACCTGTGAGATACAAGCCCCTGCGGTAAATATCTGAAGCCAATTCTGGAGGTGTAGTTTCTAAAGCTTTCAGTATAGCTTCTTCAATTTTAAAAATACTTTTATCAAGTGCTTCTGCAATCTCTTGATAACTTACCATAATTTGTTTAGGGATACCTGTAACCAAATCGCGACCATTTACAGGCATATCGTCTGGAGGATTATCCAAATCCTTCATTGCTGCACCTACTGTGATTTTAATTTGTTCAGCAGTACGCTCACCAATTAATAAGCTGTGGTAACGTCGTAAGGCTTCCATGATATCGGCAGTAAATTCATCTCCGGCAATACGAATACTTTGGTCGCAAACTATTCCCGCCAAAGCAATTACGGTTATACCTGTAGTTCCACCACCAATATCGATAATCATATTACCAACTGGTTCTTCTACATCGATACCAATACCCAGCGCCGCAGCCATAGGTTCGTGAATCATGTATACTTCTTTAGCTCCAGCTTGTTCCGCACTATCTCTTACGGCACGTTTTTCAACTTCTGTGATGGATGAGGGAATACAAATCACCATTCTCCAACTTGGGGGGAATAAACGCTTTTTTGGATAGACCATTTTGATCAATTCTCTAAGCATCAATTCGGCCGCGTTAAAGTCGGCAATTACACCGTCTTTTAAAGGACGTACGGTACGAATGCTTTCATGAGTTTTTTCGTGCATCATTAATGCGCGCTTACCAACAGCCAAAACTTCTTTTGGATTATTGCGGTTTAAAGCAACTATTGATGGTTCGTTAACTACTACTTCATCATTATGAATGATCAGGGTATTTGCCGTACCGAGGTCAATTGCAATTTCTTGAGTAAAAAAACTAAACAATCCCATTGTATATATATAGTTCGAATGTGTGAATGAATGCTTGCAAAGGTGTCTTAAAAAAATGAAACTAACAAAGTCATCTATACTGATTTATCAAGGCTTTGGGGATATTTCCAACTGATTCTGTTTCTAACACAAATTTACTGAAATTCATACCCAATATCTCGTCTGTAATACATGCCTTCGAAGCTTATTTGATCCATTGATATTTTGGATTTTTTTACTGCTTCATTTATTGTTGCACCATAAGAGGTAATAGCTAAAACCCTGCCACCATTTGTTAAAACGCCATTTTCGGCGATTTTAGTACCTGCATGAAAAACGATAGAGTCTTTATTGATAGGGCTTTCAAGGCCTTGAATTAATTTATTTTTTTGATAATCACCAGGATAACCTCCACTCACAGCCATGATAGTGGCACAGCTTCTTTCATCAAAATTAATATTAGTATCTGCCAATGTTCCATTGTCCATTGCAGCGAAAAGACTCACTAAATCGGTCTGAAGTCTAGGCAAAACAACTTCGGTTTCAGGATCACCTAACCGACAATTGTATTCTATTACCCATGGTTCGCCATTTGTATTCATCAATCCAAAGAAAATAAATCCATGATAATTGAGGTTTTCTTTAGCCAAACCTTTTACAGTTGGATGTATAATTCTATCTATTACTTTTTGCATGAAAGATGCATCCATAAAGGGTACTGGGCTAACACAACCCATTCCGCCAGTATTCAAACCTGTATCACCCTCACCAATTCTTTTATAATCTTTGGCATGTCCGATAATTTGATAATCTACACCATCGGTAAGAATAAAGACACTCACCTCTATGCCTGTTAAAAAGGCTTCTACCACCACTTTTCGGCTAGCTTCGCCAAACTGTTTGCCCAGGATCATCTCTTCAAAACTTTGTAAGGCTTCCTTAGTAGTTTGAGCTATAATTACTCCTTTGCCAGCAGCCAATCCATCGGCTTTTAAAACTACGGGTAAGCTATGAGCGGCTATATATTTTTTCCCTTCGTCAAAATTTTCTTCTGTAAATTCTGCATATGCGGCAGTAGGGATACCTTGGCGAGCCATGAATTTTTTACTAAAGGCCTTACTTCCTTCTAATTGAGCCGCAGCTTTTGAAGGTGCAACTACAGTAATATGCTGCAATAATGAATCGTTTTGAAAAAAATCGTAAATACCATTTACCAAAGGATCCTCAGGACCGACCACTAACATGCCAATTTTTTCCTGGATACAGCATTTTTTTATCGCTTCAAAATCGTTTACTCCAAAAGGCATATTCTTGCCAAATGCAGCTGTGCCTGCATTTCCCGGTGCTATAAGTAGGGTATCACAATGATGACTCTGACTCATTTTCCATGCCAAAGCGTGTTCCCTACCTCCTGATCCTAAAAGTAATATGTTCATGTTTATAGAATTGCTGCGAAAATACTGCAGTATCCACAAAAAAGCCGACCAAATGCTTTAATGAGAAAAATAATCTTATTAAAATATTAGGTCGGCCTGAAAATAAAGATTTATAAAGCTTTTTCTACATCTGCATCTTCCAATCCTACATAACTTTTTTCAGGTAATCTTTTGGCTACAAATAAATAAATCACAAAGAAAACAGTGATGATGCCAATGAAGAGCCAATAATATTTAGCTCCTGTAAATTGTCCAAAGAATCCGTTATTGGCTATACTTTTATTCACAAGGCTATCAAAATAATTACCTACAGAAATGCCAAGTAAGTATAAAGCACTCATTGTACTTTTCATAGACTTTGGCGAATGGGTATATGCATATTCTAAGCAAGTCATCGATACCAGTATTTCTGCAACGGAAAGAATTAAATAAGCTAGAATTTGCCACCAAACGCTAGGATGACCACCATGATCAATGCTTTCTTGTAATAAAGCAATGATAACAAAAGTTACCCCCGTTAAAAATAAGCCTGCCCCAATTTTTCTTAGTGGCGTAGGAGTAATGCCCATTTTTTCTACTAGTGGGAATACACCGTAAGTCATTACAGGTATCATACTCACCAAAAATATTGGGTTAAAAGTCTGAATCTGTTCGGCGAAGAGGGTATATCCAAAGATATTTAGATCTAATTTTTTGGCCTGAAGTACCCATTCTGCAAGGTTTTGGTCCCAGAGTGCCCAGAAAATAGGAGTAAAAGCAAAAATCATGAGAATTCGGTAAACAGCTTGCACGCCATCAATCGATTTAGGGGAAAAATTTTGTTCTTCTCCCAATCTTACCCAAAACGCTCGATTATCTTTTTTCCTGAATAATTGAATGATTGCGAAATAGCTAATGAACATGAAGTTCTCTTTTTTGGCACCAGATGGTTTTACTCTTACATATTTTTTTCTTCCAGACCAGAAAATAATGGTGGCTAAACACATCAATACTCCAGGAATTCCAAATGCTAGTTCCGGACCATATTTGTTATATACAATGGGAATAAGCAGGGTTGAAACGATCGATCCAGTATTGATTGTAAAATAAAACCATCCATACATTTTCGACATGAGGTGCTCATTGGACTTGTCAAACTGGTCTCCCACATTGGCAGATACGCAAGATTTAATCCCTCCCGCAGCAGCTGCGATTACTACCAAGCCAATTGAGAATAAGCCAATATTATGGGTTGATAATGCCAACAATAAATTTCCAATAGCATATAATATAGAAACATACAAGATCACTTTATACTTACCAAAAAACCAATCAGCCAAAATGCCTCCCACCAGTGGCATGAAGTAAGCGAGTGTTACAAAAAGATGTACCATTTCATTCGACTTAGCTTCTGCAACTTCTTGCATAAGCGGATTCATTGTTGGATTGAAAAACTGTGCAACAAGGAATGTACTCATTATAGAACGAATACCATAAAAGCTGAAACGCTCAGCAGCTTCGTTTCCTATAATAAATGGAACGGCCTTCGGCATACCTGTTTTCTTGACTTCGCTTAGAATTTCACTCATAAGTTGTATTTTGGATTTTTAAAGATATTGGAAAATCAAGTATTACTTGCATTCATCCATTCAAGTTCCTATCACATTAAAATTATAACATGTCTGAATCAAAAAGATCTTTCAAACCATTTGTGGCTCCTGAGATGAAAATGAAAGAATTGACAATAAAATCCATATTAGTGGGTAGTTTGTTTGGTGTGATATTTGGAGCTGCAACCGTATACCTCGCATTAAAAGCTGGGTTAACCGTTTCTGCTTCTATTCCTATCGCAGTTATAGCCATTACATTGGGAAGGAAATTTTTAAAGACTACCATACTTGAAAATAATATTATTCAAACAACCGGTTCTGCAGGTGAAAGTATTGCAGCGGGTGTTGCATTTACCTTACCAGGATTTTTATTTTTATCGTCTCCAGATAGTGCTCAATATTTTAATTACCTCACAATCTTAATTCTTGCAATTGTGGGTGGTTTATTAGGAACCTTATTAATGATTCCATTGAGAAAGGCTCTCATTGTTAATGAGCATGATAATCTTCCTTATCCAGAGGGTACTGCATGTGGTGATGTTTTGAAAGCCGGAGAGAAAGGTGGCGATTTTGCGAAGACTGCATTCTGGGGATTAGGTGTTGCATTTATATATGCTTTGTTTCAAAAAGTGTTTCATGTTATTTCTGAATCACCATATTATGCAACCAAACAATCCAATAAGTTTTTTCCATCCGCAAAAGTGAGTGGTGAAATAACGCCAGAGTATATGGGGGTTGGTTATATCATCGGCCCTAAAATAGCTGGTGTATTAGTTGCTGGTGGGGTGTTAAGTTGGCTAGTATTTATACCACTGTTATCATCATTAGTGCCACCCGATGTGATCGCTATTCAATTAGTAAAATTGGGGTACCTAGCAGATATTACAAAGGCTGGTGGGAAAGGTTCCTGGGATCCTATTACCCATCAATTTGCCGATTATTCCTCAGCAGTTTATTATGCATTTATCCGTCAAATCGGAGCAGGAACAGTTGCTGCTGGAGGAATTATTACTTTGATAAAAACTATTCCAACCATTGTAAAATCTGTAAAAGGCAGTGTTGCATCTTTAAAAACCGATTCGGCAGTGGGTGCATCTTCAATCTTGCGAACTGAAAAAGACCTGAGTCTAAAATGGGTAGGCTGGGGAACTTTAGGGTTGATTTTATTGATTACTGTATTGCCTCAAGTTCCTGGAGATAGTATCATTCAGAAATTATTGATAGGGATTTTAGTGATTATTTTTGGTGCTTTGTTTGTAACGGTATCTTCCAGAATTGTGGGTTTAATTGGTTCATCCAATAATCCTATAAGTGGCATGACCATTGCAACTGTGATGGGAACTAGCTTGATCTTTTTGAGTGTGGGTTGGACAGGACAAAATTATGAACCACTTGTGTTAGTGGTAGGTGGAATGATTTGTATCGCTGCGGCAAATGCCGGAGGGACTTCTCAGGATTTGAAGAGCGGATACATTGTAGGCGCCACACCGCGTAATCAACAAATAGCTTTATTTGTTGGAGCTATTGTGTCTTCAATTGTGATTGGAATTACGGTGAAATTTTTGGACAAGCCAACATCAGAAATGTTGAGTCAAGGAATACATCATGCAATTGGCACTGAGAAATACCCCGCACCTCAAGCCACGTTGATGGCCACATTGATTAAAGGGATTCTTTCTCAGAACTTAGATTGGCAATATGTTTTTGCTGGAGTCTTTCTGGCTATCACTATGGAATTATGTGGTATTAAATCCTTAAGTTTTGCAGTAGGGGCTTATTTGCCTTTAGCAACTACTTTACCAATTTTTATTGGTGGTGCGATTCGCGGAGTTGTTGAAATGAAACAGAAAAAAGAAGGTGAGCAGAAAACATCTGAAGAGGAAGAATTAGGGAAGGGGAATTTATTTGCGACCGGGTTAGTGGCAGGAGGTGCTGTTGCTGGGGTAATCATCGCATTTATTTCAGGTTCTGATGGTGGCGAAAAGTTTTTGAATGCAGTTAGTTTGGAACAAACTTTTGTAGATAGCCTCTCAAAAGGCGGGTATTTTATATTAGGGACTTGTTTTTTTGCAGCCATGGGGACGATTTTATATCGTGTGGCGAGGAAATAATAAAGTCAATTGCATTCCATATAATATTTCAAGAGTTAGCTGCTTAGATGTAATCTAAATAGACTGTTAATATTGCTAGGTAATTCATGTATGGATTAAACTTGTTTCATCCAATCGTATCCAAATACAAAGCGGTCTATGAATATGAAAAGAATGCTAAAGAATTTTACTGCTGGCCTAACCCTTACGGTATTCTTTGCTTTTACACAGAGCAAACAAAGCCCTGATAACTATCGAGTTAAATTACCTTATAAAAAAGCAGGTCTAACTGAACGACAGGCAGCCGCTCATTTGTTGAGTAGATTTAGTTTTGGTGCAAGACCAGGAGAAGTAGATGAAGTTTTACATATAGGTCTTGAAAACTGGTTAGATCAACAACTAGCTGCTTCAATACCGGATACTGCAGTAGACAGGCGTTTGCAAGGAATGGACGCTTTGCAATTAAATAATGAAACCATTGCAAATACTTATCTAACACCCGCACAGGTAATAAGAATTTCAGTAAAGAATAAACTTATTGCCAAGGATTCAACTTTAAAGGAGGATAAGAAAGAAGTTCGAGATCAAATTAAAACTTTGATGATTCAGCAGGGATTTAAACCCTTTCAAGAATTACAGACACAACTCATCAATCAAAAAATTATTCGTGCTGCTTATAGTAAAAATCAGTTGCAGGAAGTGATGACTGATTTTTGGTTTAATCATTTTAATGTGTCTCTCACAAAACCACAATGCCAGCAATACATTCTCACTTATGAACGAGATGCGATTCGCCCCAATGTTTTTGGAGATTTTAATACCATGTTAATGGCTACCGCTAAACACCCAGCTATGTTAGAATACCTGGATAACGCTTCTAGTGTAAGTAGTAATAATGACCTAGCAAAACGCCCCGCAAGAATACAAGCTCAGAAAAAATTTGATTCACAGATTAACGCAAAGATGAGAGATACCAGTAATGGTTTAGCAAATGGGTTTATTCAGCAAGCAATAAATGCACGTAAGGTTCAGGGCTTGAACGAAAATTATGCACGCGAAGTAATGGAGTTGCATACACTTGGTGTTGATGGAGGATATACACAAAAAGATGTTACCGAAGTTGCTAGAGCATTAACTGGTTGGTCGATATCGCCCCTGATAAAAGAAGGGGTAGAAAAAAAAATAATTGATAAAATCGGAACTGAGCGAATGGTTAAGAATGGATTTGTAACGGAAGGTGATTTCTTTTATAGAGCCGATAAACATGATGATAGTGCCAAAACAATTCTGGGTAAATCATTTCCGGCTAAAGGTGGATATGCAGAAGGAATGAATGTTTTAGAAATGTTGAGTAGTATGCCCAATGCTGCAAAATTTATTTGTAAAAAAATAGCTGTTCGATTTGTGAGTGATCAGCCATCGCAGGAATTATTGAATAAAATGTCGGATACTTATTTAAGGCATCATGGAAATATTAAAGAAGTTTTATTAACCATGGTAAGTAGTGTTGAGTTCTGGAAAGAAGATGCGTTAAGAGAAAAAATTAAATCACCTTTTGAGTTAGCTATCAGTTCTATTAGAGCAACTAATGCCGATGTGAAAATGCCGATGCAAATTTTTAATTGGTGTAGTAGGATGGGTCAGCGTTTCTATTTCTATCAAGCCCCTACTGGATTTCCTGATCGTGCCGGATACTGGATCAATACAGGTTCTTTGCTAAATAGAATGAATTTCGGGTTGGCATTTGCTACTGGAAAAATACCAGGAATCAGTCTCGACTTATTAGCATTAAATCAACACCATGAGCCTGAAAGTGTAGAAGCTGCACTTCGTGTATATAGTCAGTTATTGCTTCCTGAAAGAAATCAAGAAGCAAATATCAAGCGCTTAATATTACTTATTAATGATAATAAAGTAGGCGATAAAATTGTAGCAGCAGCTAACCGTACACAAATGCCAGCTCAAGAAGCCGAAATGGATATCATGAGTAATAAGGCAGAAGAAAAGCAAGAAAAAGCGATGTTGAGTAAAAAAAATAAAATAGTAAATACGCCAGCATTAATTAGTAATAACACCACAGTGGCAAATGTTACTGGTGTAATTATTGGGTCACCTGAATTTCAAAGAAAATAAATAAACTAGTATGGTTAATCGTAGAGCTTTTATGAAATCTGGCGCACTTGCATTATTTGCTTCAGGTATTGGTGGCATGCCAAATTTTATTGCTGAAGCTGCGGGTAGTAATAAAATATGGACTCCCTATAAAAAAAATAAAGTACTGGTATGTATTTTTCAGAGAGGTGCTATGGATGGTTTAATGGCAGTAAGCCCTTATGCAGATCCTGCTTTAAAATATTTGCGTCCAGGATTATTTATGAGCCCTTCAGAAAAAGAAGGGTCACTGTTTGATCTTGATGGAAAATTTGGCTTGCATCCATCGTTGTCTGCATTTCAACCATTTTTTAAAGAGAATCGATTAGCTATTGTTCATGGAGTGGGAAGTCCGAATAATACAAGAAGTCATTTCGATGCACAAGATTATATGGAAGCTGGAACGCCTTTCAATAAAGGTACTTCCAGTGGATGGCTGAATCGGGTAGCAGGATTAATGGGACATGATGCAACGCCTTTTCGATCGGTAAGTTTAACCAGCTCTTTGCCAAGAAGTATGTATGGAGATAATGAATCTTTAGCCATCAGTAACCTACAAGATTTTGCGATTCAAATGAAGAGCTCCCCTTCCGTTAATAATTTAACTGCCAAAAGTTTTGAAGAATTATATGATCAGACTTCTAGTGATTTATTAAATAAAACAGGGAAGGAAAGTTTTGATGCTATGAAAATGTTGAATGTAAACAACATTAAAAATTATCAACCAGCAAAGGATGTAATTTATCCTTCATCGCCTTTAGGAAATTCAATGAAACAAATTGCGATTCTGATAAAAATGGATGTGGGCCTTGAAATTGGATTTGCAGAAAGTGGTGGTTGGGATACGCATGTAAATCAGGGAACTACTAATGGTGCTTTAGCGCGTAACCTGAAAGATTTTAGTGATAGTATTGCGGCATTTTGGAAAGACTTGGCTGCTTATCAGGATGATGTTACAGTTATGACCATGACAGAATTTGGCAGGACCGCTTATCAGAATGGAACAGGAGGAACTGATCATGGAAGGGCAAGTTGTTTATTTGTTTTAGGCAATGATGTAAAAGGAGGAACTGTATACCAAAACATAAAGTCTTTATCTAAAGAAGATTTGGAAGATGGGAGAGACCTTCCAGTTACCACTGATTTCAGATCTGTATTCAGTGGTGTAGCAAATCGCCATTTAAAAATCAGCAACAATAAAATTTTATTCCCCGAATGGAGTGGTAATTCACTTAGCCTATTAAATACTTAAGCATATTTACTACTATCGCTATCTTATATTTGCAATTCAAATAAAGAGTAGCATGATCTATTTGTTCTCGATTGATAATTTAGTGAGTTTGTTTGTACTAGTGGTTCTCGAAATTATTTTGGGAATTGATAATGTTATTTTCGTATCAATTATCATTAATCGTTTACCAGAGACAGACCATAAAAGAGCGAGATTCGCTTGGATGGGAATGGGGATTTTTGTTCGTAGTATTTTATTATTTGGACTAACCTGGCTGATAGCTCAAAAAGGCAAGCCTGTAATTACTTTGTTAGGCAAAGGGTTTGATTTATCAAGTCTTGTCATGTTAGCCGGAGGCTTATTTCTTATATTTAAAACAGTAAAAGAAATTCATGTAAAATTAGAAGGAGAAGCAGACCTGGAAAATGGAATAGTTACTGAGCCATTAAAATTCGGGAACGCCGTTTTACAAATTTTACTTATCGATATGGTTTTCAGTTTTGATAGTATTATAACTGCAGGAGGAACTGCTAAACATGTTGAGGTAATGATTGCTGCTGTTGTAATTGCCATGCTTCTTATGTTTTTATTTAGTCCAGCTATATCTGCATATATCCACAAGCACCCTACTATAAAAATGCTAGCATTGTCATTCTTGGTAATGATTGGTTTTGTTTTAATTGTAGAAGGATGGGATAGTAATAGTGCACACGATTTGCAATTAAAGAACTATGTATATTTTGCAATGGCCTTTTCGTTTGTAGTAGAAATAATGAATATGCGAGAACGGAAGAAAAGAAAACCAGTGCAATTACGTGAGCCAATATTGAAAGAAAACTTATCAAAGCATTAACCTAAAGAGGAATTTGCAAATTGTACATTTGCCTTAAACCCATTTTATGAGCATAGTTGTAGAAGGCTTACTGAAAAATTATGGCGCTCAAAAAGCGGTGAATGATATTTCATTTAGTATCAGCAAAGGAGAAATTGTAGGCTTTTTGGGTCCAAATGGTGCCGGAAAAAGTACGACTATGAAAATGATCTCAGGGTATATAGCATCTGATGCAGGTAGGGCACAGGTTTGTGGAATTGATGTTTCTGTTGATCCCATCAATGTGAAGAAAAAAATCGGCTATTTACCAGAAGCAAATCCGCTCTATTTAGATATGTATGTTCGGGAGTACCTCGATTTTATAGCTGGGGTTCATCAGATTCTAGATAAGAAAAAAGCCATCGAAGATGTGATTGTTTTAACGGGATTAACTGTTGAGGCGAAAAAGATAATTAATCAATTGTCGAAGGGATACAAGCAGCGAGTTGGGTTGGCTGCTGCATTAATTCATGATCCGGAAGTTTTGATATTAGACGAGCCTACTAGTGGATTAGACCCGAATCAGATTATTGAGATCAGAAACGTAATCAAGACCCAAGGCAAAAATAAAACGGTTTTATTTTCTTCGCATATTTTACAAGAAGTGGAAGCTATTTGTGATCGAGTGATCATTATCAACAAAGGGAAAATTGTAGCTGATGATCAATTGAAAAATTTACAAAATAGTAAATCAGATCAATTTCATGTGCGCGTTATTTTTCAGGAAATTGTAGATGTTGCTTTGATACAAAATCTTTCAGCAGTAGTTTCTGTGAATAGTATTTCTGCAACTGATTTTTTGTTAGCAACAAAAGATCCGGATATAGTACGTAAACAATTGTTGGAATTAACAATTGCCAATGATTTAAATATCATTTCTCTTCAAACTGAAAGTAATAGCTTAGAAAATGTTTTTAGAGAGCTAACCCAATAGACTATTTGTTATGGAATCATCAGAAGTAATTAGTATCTCTAGAATCACTGATTCAGAGGACCAAAATTGGTGTGCTGAATTAATGGCTCATTCTGAACCATGGATTAGTTTAAAAAGAACCTATGAAGATGGACAAGCTTTAATGCGTGTAACTGAAGGTGGGATGGAGGCTTATATGTCGAGATTAGGGAAAGAACGTTTAGGATTTATAGTTATAAAAATGACCGGTGCATTTGTGGGTTATATACAAATTGTAGCTGTAGCAGAATCTTCTAGGGGTATGGGAATTGGGAATAAAATGTTGGATTTTGTTGAAAAAAGAATTTTCGAAGTAAGTCCGAATGTTTTTATCTGTGTTTCGGATTTCAATGAAAAAGCAAGAAAATTATACGAAAACAGAGGCTACCAGTTGTTAGGAAAGCTCGAAAATTATCTTGAAAAGGGCTTTACAGAGTTATTATTGCGTAAAACTATTGGTTCAATCAATGATTTCAAGGCAAAAAAGCTGGCTAATGCTTAAATTGCAGACTGAATTTAATCTATCATATAAAATAATCAAGTAATCATGAGTTACATTGTAGAAGTGCATGCCCGTCAAATTTTAGATAGTCGTGGTAATCCAACAGTAGAAGTAGAGGTTTTAACCGATGATGGCGCGCAGGGTCGTGCATCTGTTCCAAGTGGAGCAAGTACCGGCATCCATGAAGCAGTTGAGTTAAGAGATGAAGATAAAGCTGTATATGGTGGTAAAGGAGTTTTAAAAGCTGTAGCAAATGTGAATGAAATTATTGCTGAGCAATTAATAGGATACGATGTTTCACAACAAGCTGCCATTGATCAAGTAATGATCGATTTAGATGGAACGCCAAATAAAGGAAAACTTGGTGCGAACGCTATTTTAGCAGTAAGTATGGCTGTAGCCAAAGCTGCTGCTGAGGAAGCTGGCTTACCTCTTTATAGATATATCGGTGGAACAAATGCTAAAACATTACCCATTCCAATGATGAATATCTTGAATGGTGGAGCACATGCTGACAACAAAATAGATTTTCAGGAATTTATGGTTATGCCAATTGGCGCACCTACTTTCAGTGAAGGGTTACGTTGGGGTGTTGAAATTTTCCATGTATTGAAAAGCGTATTGAAGAAAAAAGGATATAGCACTAATGTAGGCGATGAAGGAGGATTTGCTCCAAATATTCAAAGTAATGAAGAAGCAATTGAAACCGTTTTAGAAGCTATCACTCAAGCAGGCTATAAAACAGGCTCTGAGATTGTAATTGCAATGGATGCAGCAAACTCAGAACTTTGGAATGGCAAATTAAATAAATACGTTTTCCATAAGAGTTCAGGTAAAGAAATGAGCAGCGATGAATTAGTAAAATTCTGGGAAAGCTGGGTTAATCAATATCCTATCGCTTCTATCGAAGATGGTATGGCAGAAGACGATTGGAATGGCTGGAAGGCTTTGACTGAAGCAGTAGGAAGCAAGTGTCAATTGGTAGGGGATGATTTATTCGTGACAAACGTTTTACGTTTACAGGAAGGAATTGACAAAAAAATCGCAAATGGTTTATTAGTGAAAGTTAACCAGATTGGTTCAATCACTGAAACTATCAATGCTGTTTCTTTAGCACAGCAAAATGGTTACAATACTATTATGAGTCATAGAAGTGGTGAAACAGAAGATACCACTATTGCTGATTTAGCTGTAGCGTTGAATTGCGGACAGATTAAAACTGGTTCTGCATCACGTACCGACCGGATTGCAAAATACAATCAGTTAATACGTATTGAAGAAGAATTAGGAAATACAGGAATCTATCCTAATGGAAAGATTAAGTTTGGTACTAAATAAACAGTTGTTTATAAGTTGACAACCCGGGTAGTTTGAGATTGTATTAATTTTAAATACCGGGTTGTTAACCATTTTATATGATGCAGAAAATAATCAAAATACTGACTAGCAAATACGCGATAGCTGGCGCATTTTTTTTGGTATGGATGTTATTTATTGATCAACGCGATTTTTTTCAACAGAGAGAAAGAAAAGCAGAGTTAGAAAAATTAGAGATGAAGAAGCGTTATTATCAAACTGAAATTGATAAAGCGCGAAAGACATTAACAGAATTGCAGACAAACCCTGCTGCACTTGAAAAGTTCGCACGTGAGCGTTACTTGATGAAGAAAGACGGTGAAGATATTTTCACTTTGGAAGATTCTACCGCAATAACAAAATAATATTACCCCTTTTACGTTCGAACATTTTTTTTAATATTTCCTAAGAGAAATCGATTCTGTCGGCAATATTCAAGAACTATCGCCGTTTTAAAAGAACCGTATCCTCTTAGAGTAATGTCATATTATGAAAAAAATCAAAGAGGAGGATTTGATGAGTTATTTATATAACGAAGCTTCACCAGCAGTGGCAGCGGCAATAGAAAAAGCAATGGTGGAAGATCCATCAATCAAAGAACAGCTTGAGTTATTACAGTTTAGCATGAAGCATTTGGAGCGATTGAAATTAGAATCTCCGAGCCAAGAGTCTGTGCAAGCTATTTTAAAATATGCTGCTTCGCATAAGAAACGTGATTAATTTATAATCAGTTTTCAACTCAAAATTTAATGGAACACACAGTTGACGCGGATAGAACTGATTTTCGCGGATCAAAATCTGCGAAAATCCGTTTTATCGGTTTAATCTGTGTGCTATCTTTAGATTCTCAAAATGACTAAGAAAGAAAGATTTCAACAAGCTATTGCTTATTTCGAAGAGCAAATTCCAATTGCTGAGACAGAGTTGGTATATGATAATCCTTTTCAATTGTTGGTAGCAGTAATTTTATCTGCACAATGCACAGATAAAAGAGTGAATCTTACAACTCCGAATATTTTTCGAAAATATCCAACACCAGATAAAATGGCCTTAGCCACATTTGATGATCTATTTCCGATTATCAAAAGCATTTCTTATCCCAATAATAAAACCAAGCATTTAATTGGCATGGCAAATATGCTCATAGCAGATTTTAATGGGGAGGTCCCAATGACAGTATTTGAATTAGTGAAATTGCCAGGAGTAGGAAGAAAAACTGCGAATGTAATAACCAGTGTAATAGATAAGCAACCCAATATGGCGGTTGATACACATGTGTTTCGGGTATCTGCCAGATTGGGTTTAACTAATAATGCTAAAACAGTATTAGAAGCAGAGAAGCAACTCATCAAATATATTCCAGAAGAACTCGTGCATCGTGCGCATCATTGGCTCATACTACATGGAAGATATACCTGCCTTGCACGCTCACCAAAATGTGTTGAATGTGGACTAACAACTATTTGTAAATATTATAAAAAAGTAAAGGGATAGGCAAGGATGTTTTTATAGCACGCAGATTACACTGATAAAACGGATCTACACAGATAAAAATCTGTGTAGATCCGTTTTATCAGCGTGCCATTTATTTTTTCACTTTAGCAACTAATTGATATGAGTGATCAATCAATTCTTGAAGCCTCTTATTTGAAATAGACCCATCAATAATTACTGTATTCCAATGTTTCTTATTCATATGCCAACCCGGAATAATAGCCGCATATTGTTCGCGCAATTCAAGAGCCAAATCGGGATCGCATTTTACATTAAATTGTAGTGGTATACTATCAAAACCGGTAAGCAAAAACATTTTGCCATTGATTTTATAAACTAAAGTATCTGGCCCAAAAGGGAAAGTCTCTTCAACGTCTGGTTTACTCAAAGTGTATTCACGTAATTGTTCGAGGTCCATATTCAAAAATTATTCAATGATAATATCTAAATGAGTTAGTAATCCTTCAAGTCCATCTTTGCTAAAGCGGGCTTTCTTAATTCTATTGGTTACTGGATTAATTGTAAAATTGAAGGAAGTTCTTAAATCTGCTTTCTCCAGATTAGTTGCATCAAATACTGCACCAGCAAGATTACATTGATCAAAAGTGGATTGAATTAATTCGGCCATTGAAAAATCGGTTTCATGTAAATCGCAGTTGCTGAATTTAGCCTGACGCATTTTTCGTTTATAAAAACTCGACAAATGTAAATTGCAGTTTGTAAATTTTGCAGCAAATAGAAAATCATTGCAATCGTCGAAACGTAAACCTAATAATTTACAATCTTTGAATTGTACATCTCTGATAGCAGTATTGTTAAGTTTTGCATTGCTTAGATTACAACTAATAAAGATGCAATCGGTAAACTGACAATTTGAAAGATCAGTAGTACTTAAGTTGCAAAAATTAAATTCGCATCCTTCATATTCAGCTGTGGGAAATGCTTTTGCAGAAAAATCTAACTTCTCAAAAATCTGTTCTTCAAAAATAGGATACGACATTATTTTGCTTTTAAATTCAACAATTGGATCCCTCCATACATTTTATAATTCCAGGTCTATCTTTATTTTTTTAAGTTGATTGTTTTTCCTGTTTTTGCACTCCGTATAGCAGCATCTAATATTTCCATTACGATCATATTGTTTTCTAAAGAGGAAAGCTCATAAGGTGTAAGAGCTATTTGTTTTTTTACAAGAGCAGCCAAAAAAGTAAATGGATCATTTCTTGGTGAATCAAGATCTTTTAGTTTAACAGTCTCTTCTTTGAAACCATCATAACCTTCCGCCATACGAGTCCGCAGCTGATATTTATTGTCAGCATAAATTGCACCCGTAAGTCCGTATACTTCCAAATCTTTTCTGCCAATTGGCCAATCCCATGAACCCTGTATGATGCTGTTTGATTGATCGTATTTTAAAATGATGATAGATTCATCATCTACTTTCGGGTTATTTTCAGCCTGTAATTGTTGGGTGATGGCCGTAACAGAATTAGGTTTTTTTCCGTCCATTAACCAGGTACTTAAGTTGGTGCCATAGCATCCAAAATCAATAATAGCACCACCACCGTTTTGTACAGGATCAGTTAGCCAATCTAAAAATTCAGAACTAATTCCAAGTTTTCTTGGCCCACGATGACCATCATGAACTACCATTTTTCTTGCATCCCCAATCAGTCCCTTCTTTAATAGTTCATTTGTTTTTTGATTGCTGGGATACCAGGTGGTTTCATAATTTGTAAGTAATTGGATATGGTATTGTTTTGCAAGCGATTCCATTTTTTTGGCGTGCTCAAGATTTACCGCTAATGGTTTTTCAACCATTACATGGACCCCCTTTGGAGCAAAAAATTCTACTACTCCTAAATGTTCAAAAATAGATCCGAAAGCACATACCGCTTCTGGTTTACAAGCTGTGTACATTTCAGACATTGTTTTGTAAACTATATTCATTGAAAATCCATGTTCTCTTGCATATCGCATGGCTAATTCTCGATTGGGTTCTACTATGCCAACTATTTGGATGGTCCCATCATCAGGTCTTCCTAAAATACCATGTACATGTGTGTGTGTAAGTCCTATAACGCCAATTCGTAAAGGTTTCTGTTGTGGAAATACTTGAATTATAAATAAAAATGAAATACTAAAAATACTTAGTCGCAATATTTTCCAATTCATTTTAAAATTTTTATTCAATAAATAAATTAATAATTAGTGTTTCTCAGATAAATAATGTTTTTTCAAAACATCTTCACCATATTCATTTCCTTTTTCTCTCCAAATTGTATGAATATGATTAGCAGCGTTTCTCGGCCCACCATTATTATCAAATTCGATTAAAAAGGTCGGGCCGTTTATTACAAAATAATGTGCAATTTTTTCTTCTTGTCCACCAATCCATCCAAAATAAATATTATCGATTCCGGCTTTTAATATCTTGTTATATTCTATAGTAGCTTTCTCATATTCAAAATTAAATACGTATTCTCTAATAATTCCCTTCAAAGTTGCTTTTTGGTTTTCATCTAAATCAATACCTTTTATTCCCCAATTATCTATTAAGCGCTTACCACTTTCTGCGGAAGTAATAATGTCGCCAGGGGCTTCGCCACTCATGATGGCTTTCTTTTTTTGTACTTCAGTAAATGATTGGATTAATTTTAATCCTAGATCTTCTTCCTGACCTAAGACACGAAGGCCAGCATATTCATTATATAGAAATTCAGCAGGATCTGTGCCAATAAAAAAAGGTGTTACCGAAATCTTGTCTCCTACAAAGGTAAAATTGATAGATAGATGATGGCCTTCTAATTTATATCCCCAATTACCCTCACCAGGTACTCCAAAGAAGGCGAAATAATAATTTTTAGGTGACCATAATAAATCGATTAAAAATTTATGGGTTTCTTCATTAATCTCTTTGCGATAATACATACTATCATAAAATCGATTAATCAGTTCATCTAAGTGCATGATACTCGTAGCCTTTAAATACCCCTGCGAACTAAGGGATGCAGATAAAATTCTATGAACTAATCTGCGTTGATCTTCAGTCATGTTTCCTATACTTGTTCCTACCCGAGGCCTTAATCCAACAGGAAGATTATTCCATTTTAAACGATTGGTATCGCTGAATTCAAATGCACTAGAACGTTGCTGAACTTTGTTAAATGAGGTATTTAAATCTTTAGCATATTGTTTAATCTCTTTTTGATAGTCTAATTGTGCAATTGCTGTTTTGTTGAATAATAATACTGCTGATAATAGTAATAGAATTGATTTGATGATTTTCACAATTAATTGATTATGGGGTTCAATTATAAATTGATGTCTATCCAATATACAACACTTGTAAGTTGCATACAAGAGTTATTATTTTCCTAACCAACTTTTAAGGATAGCATTTTGTTCAGATGTAATATCCTTTAATCGGTCTAGATGAAGGATTCTTTTTCCAGATGTAGAATCGATGGTTTCTGTCAGTGCTAAGCCTGCATAGGATAGATATTTTTTGAAGTTTAATTCCTTAGTAGTGTACACAAATTCAAACAAATCCGTTAACGAAACACCTGCTATGTCTTCGCAAGCTTGCTGAAATTCTGCATCAGTAAATCCACGGTGCAGTTCTTTATAATAATGCCAGTAGAGATAGCGCATAACATCGTCGAGAGATTTATTATTGCCCGATACATGGCGAATAGCAAAATCAAATAATAGCCCAACTACTGGCCCTTTATCGTAATAAGATATAGATTTATTGGCTTCTGCACCTTGTTTGCCAAAAGGTCCATCACTCCAGGTATCATAACTAGCTTGAGAAAGTGATTGGTAAAAACGGCCAGGATTATTTTCTAGTGTATTGATATTTTTTTCGAAGTTTTGTAATAAGGTAGAATCATCTATAATCCCCGCTCTTTTTACAATTAAATATTCATAGTATACACTCAATCCTTCACTGATCCATAATAAATTGGTTCTGTTTTCTTTGGTATAATCGAAAGGACCTAATTCAAAGGGGCGTATGCGTTTAACATTATAATGATGAAAATATTCATGTGCTAAAAAGCTCATCACTCGATTAATACCTCCCGGCTTTTTTAATTCTTTTCCTTCAAAACTTACAGTTGTACTATTCAAATGTTCAATACCCCCTCTGCCTGGACCAATGCCGATAAAACTATAGTGTTTATAAGGAATATCACCTATTATTTCACTAGCTGATTTTACCATCTTTTCTAAGTTTTTCATAAACGCTATTCGATCAAAATCTCCAAGTTTATAACCTACAAATCGATGTTCAATGCCATTAATAAAAAATGGATTTAGCAATTCAAGTGAGCCTAATAAAATTGGGCTATCATACAGGTCATCAAAATTATCAGCGATCAATTCATTTTTTCTTTCCTGATAATTGGAAAGCCCTGTTGCCAATTGGTTCCATTTAAATGGTGCGGAAATTTGAATAGTGATTGGATTATTTATTTTCCCATTGATATAAGGAAAAGCTGAGCCAGGTATTATATAAGCGTGATTGCTATCTACATAGCTATTTGCTACAAATTCTTTTTCAGTTTGTACATCGAAACTACAATGAAAGGGTTTGTTTTTTTGGATAGTAAAAATCCATTGATTGCCATTGCTTGTATTAATTATTCGTTCTTTACCATTATTACTTACTTTGAAATTCAGTACATTTTTTCCAAAATCTAAAATTTGATAATAACCCGGAGTCCATTTTGGCATAGTAACTGTGATGGTATCGGTATTCCATCCAGAAGCTTCTAGTTCAATATGTAATTGATGCAGATTCGGTGAGGGTATTGTAACTGTATAATGTATTGATTGTGCTTGAGAATTGGTTTTAGTGAACCCAAGAAGAAGTAATATTAAGAATGTCGAATATGGGTTAAATGAAAGTTTGAAAAATTGCATATTACTTTTCTTTTTTAAAAGTATAGAGATAAGGTGCTTTATTGGCAGCGCCTGTTTTTTTAACATCAACTTGTTTTAAGATATTCAAATTGATGATCTTTCTTTGAAAAGAAGTTCTTCTATATTTAATTCCTAAAATAGTTTCATATAATTTTTGCAATTCGCCCATCGTAAAACGTTCTTCTAATAGCTTAAATCCAATTAGCTTTTTGTCAAGATTTTCGCGCAAGGTTTCTAATGCTTTATGGATCATTTTTTTGTGATCTTGAATCATGGGTGGAATCTTTTTAATATCATACCAACCACAATCATCGCTCATTTGGTCTTTTGTTGGAATAGCTTTAGTATAATCAACCAGGGCATAGTAGCCTATTGAAACAAACCTATTTAATAGAAAATGATTCTTCGTTGGTTTCATGCCCCTTGCTTTCATTATGGTCTCCATTGAATCATCTTGCCTATTGGATTCACCAAAGAGATAAAACTGTTCAAGGTAAATATTTGTTAAGCTGGTTCTGTCTTGTAAAATCCTTTTAGCCGCTTGATTTACGTCCTCTTCTTTGAAAATAAAACCTCCAGGAAGTGCAAAAATATTGGTGTTTTTATATTGCAACAGCAATACCATCATCTTGTTATCATGAAATCCAAAGATTACAGAATCGATGGCAAGCCCAGGAAGATAGGCTTTTTCAAAGTCTGAAGATTCCCAATCCTTTTTCAGCTCCTTTTTTTTCATGACAGTAAAGTAACAATTTATTGCAAATTTGTAATAAATTATCTATTATTGTCTCCTAAATGAGACAATATGAAATGAGCCATTACATTTATTGACAAAAACAGAAATGATAATTGGCGAATTGCATGCTTTAATTAAAAAGTATTAAATAGAATTACATGAAAAAAATGATTTGCTTATTAGCCATTTTATGTACATTTCAGTTAGTTCAAGCCCAACTTCAGACTGGAGAAGATGTGGCGGTGACTAGTACTGAAGCCGGAAAAGTTCGAGGTTACATTCACAACAGTGTATATACGTATAAAGGAATTCCTTATGCAGTAGCCAAAAGGTTCGAAGCAGCGGAAAAGCCAAAAGCTTGGACTGGTGTTAGAAGTTCTTTGTCTTACGGGCCTGTTGCCCCGCTACCAACACCGACTACTAATGTGCAGGATGAAAGTGAGTTTTTATTTCATCATGATTGGGGGTTTACTAATGAAGATTGTTTAAGAGCTAATGTATGGACACCATCTATCAATGACGGAAAGAAAAGACCAGTCATGTTCTGGATTCATGGTGGTGGATTTTCAGCTGGTTCATCTCAAGAGTTACCTTCTTACGACGGTGAAAATTTAGCTAAACGTGGAGACGTAGTAGTAGTATCAATCAATCACAGATTAAATGTGTTAGGTTTTTTAGATTTATCAGCATATGGTGAAAAATATAAACACTCAGCAAATAATAGTATTATAGATATTAAAGTTGCATTAGAGTGGGTTAAAAATAATATTGCCAACTTCGGTGGAGATCCTGATAACGTAACCATCTTTGGTCAGTCGGGGGGCGGAGCTAAAGTCAACACTTTATTAGCAATGCCAGCTGCAAAAGGTTTGTTTCATAAAGCAATTAATGAAAGTGGCGCATTTCGATCTGCTATGAAAGAGAAGTCAGAAACTCAAGCCATCGCAGAGGAAGTATTGAACCTTTTAAATATTCCTGCAAGTAATGTAGATAGTTTGCAAAAAATTCCTTTCCAAATTTTGAGTGATATTTCAAATAAGGCCATTAAAAATGTAAATGATCGGAAAGGCAAACCAAGCGATATGTTAAGTGGCGGATTCGGTCCAAGTGTGGATGGAACAGATTTACCATTTCAATTATTTTCAAAAGAAGCATTTGAATTATCTAAAGATGTTCCATTAATGATTGGTACTGTTAAGAACGAGTTTATGCCTTCTATGTTTATGAATATGTCGAAGGCAACAAAGGAACAAGTCATTGAATACATCAAAAGACAACAAAAAGATAAGGCAGATGCTTATATCGCAGCTGTTCAGAAAGCCTACCCTAATGATACAAAGCCCTCTGATTTGATGGATGTGGATGCAATGTTTCGTCCAGGTGCTGTGCGTCAGGCAAAAGAAAAAGCAGCTTTGAACGCTGCTCCTGTTTATATGTATTTATTTACCTGGCAGTCGCCCGTTTTAGATGGGAAGTATAAAGCTGTGCATTGTATGGAAATTCCTTTTGCCTTTTTCAATATTGACAAATGTGAGGAAATGACTGGAGGTACTAAAGAAGCATATGACTTATCAAAAAAAGTGAGTGATGCATGGATCAATTTTGCACGTTCAGGAAATCCAAATCATAAGGGCTTACCATTTTGGCCAAAGTTTGACGTAAGTAAAACTGCCACAATGCACTTCGATAATAAGTGTGAAGTGATGCCGCAAATGGATAAAGATTTATATGATCTATTAGGGCTTTAGCAGTTGGACTTAATTGTTA
>Ga0208106_1000123_pt1 | contig 30014 bp, 24 predicted proteins | sample CryBogCBE25Jul08_FD_184577 | JGI IMG/M metagenome (GOLD analysis project Ga0208106, IMG submission 184577) | Freshwater microbial communities from Crystal Bog, Wisconsin, USA - CBE25Jul08 (SPAdes) | ecosystem: Environmental > Aquatic > Freshwater > Lake | place: Crystal Bog, Wisconsin, USA...
GAACGTATTTCATTATTTAGTTTCTGAATCAGCATTCTTATTTCCTGATGCTCATTTTTTAATTGAGTTAGATGCTCAATTAACTGCGGATATGTATCCACTAAGGGCAAAAACAGCAAGTCCTCTTTTTCAAAATGCTGACGTAATTCATCTTCCCAAAATTGAAGTATAAAATCGCGCATTTCTTTAAGAGAGGCATTTTTCTTTAAGCCTTTATCCAATAATAAAGAAACTAATAATCCCTGGTGGTGCTGCCTTGACAATGGTTGCAAGGTTGAATGTCTTAAAATGGCCATTACTTTAATGCATTAATAATAGCTACAAATTCTTCTGCGATAAGTGATGCTCCACCAACTAAACCTCCGTCGACATCCGGTTGAGAAAATAATTCTATTGCATTAGCAGCTTTTACACTTCCACCATATAAAATAGAAATAGAATCAGCAATCGTATTGCCATATTTAGATGCAATATGGCTACGAATAAATGCATGAATCTCTTGTGCTTGGGCACTTGATGCTGTTTTGCCAGTTCCAATAGCCCAAATAGGTTCGTAGGCAATTACCACTTCTAATAATTGTTCTGCCGCTAAATGAAATAAAGATTCATTTAATTGGTTTGCAACAAATTCATTTTGAGTATTAGCTTCACGAATAGTTAAAGGTTCACCGCAACAGAAAATAGGTTTCATATTATTGGCAAGACATATATCTAATTTCTCTGCTAATAATTGATTGCTTTCGTTATAATATTCTCTTCTTTCGGAATGTCCCAATACCACATACTGAATTCCAACTGACTGCAATATTTCAACAGAAGTTTCACCTGTAAATGCGCCATTTTTTTTATTAGAACAATTCTGTGCTGCAATAAAAACATTGTTTGTACCGACAAATTTTTGAACAGCCATGGATAAATAAGGGAAAGGCACTGCAAATATTGCTAATTGATGACTAGCCAAATGATGGGGCTTAGCAATGATATCATTTAATAATTGATCTCCCTGTTGTAGGGTTAAATTCATTTTCCAGTTTGCAGCTGCTATTTGTTTTCTCATGTTACTACTTAATCTCTTTTATTATTGGGATGTGTTAAAATTAAACTATCAGTATAAATAAATCATTAACTACTGATTTTGGGCAAATATAGTTTCCAAAATGGAAGTTTCCGCTTCTGTAATATGCAGGTTTTTCATTTTCTTCCAATTGTCGATGGCGAAAAAAGCTTTTTTAAGATCATAACGATTGCCACTAATCCCCCAGCTAAAATTATTGAATATTGTAGGTAGCAATCCTGCCCCAAATACATTGCAACTTACTCCCACAATAGTTCCAGTGTTAACAGATGAATTAATTGCCACCCGAGAATAGTCGCCCATAATCAAGCCACATTTTTGTCCGACACCCAAATATGAATTAGTAGCATAATTCCAAACTTTTACTTCACCAGCAGTATTTTTAACATTACTATTGGTTGATCCAGCACCCATATTACACCATTCTCCAATTACGGCATCTCCTAAATAACCATCATGGGCCTTATTTGTGTAACCCATAATGACCGAATTTTTTATCTCTCCACCTCCCATACAACAAGGACCCAGGCTTGTTGCCCCATAAATACGGCTATTCATCTTTAAGACAGAATTATATCCCATTGAAAATGGTCCACGTACACAAGAACCTTCCATTATTTCTGCCTCTTTCCCAATATATATAGGACCTGTTTTAGAATTAAGAGTACAGAATTCTAATTTGGCTCCTTCTTCAATAAAAATATCAGCTGTTTGAATGACTTGTACCGTTGGAGAAATAGGTTGGGATGATCTTCCCTTTGTTACTAATTTAAAATCTTCGCGAATCATGGTATCATTCCACAACATCATTTCCCAGCAGTATTTTAATCTTTGAACTTGATCAGGGAATAAAAAATGATTAATAAATAATGAGGTATCCGGCTTAAAATCATTAAAGTTTATTGCTAATCTTCCAGCAATAAATCCATTCTGATCAGTAATACAGGATCCAGTTTCTAAATTTAAAATTGCTTGTACTAAATTATCATTGGGCAACACTGAAGCATCTATCCATACAAAATCTTCCTGGTTTGGAATTGGATATAATACTTGCAAATAGGTTTCTGTTCGAACAAAAACTTCTTCTTTAGTTTTCATCGACCATCTTTCTTGGATAGTTAAGATTCCAAACCTCAAAGCTGCAATAGCTTTTGTATAAGTTAAAGGAAATAAACTATTTCTTGTGTTTGAATCAAATAAAACAATCGCCATATTACAAATTAACTGATTATTCTACACACCTCAATCGTCCTTAGATGTTTTTGTTCTAACTTTACATTCCTATTATTAAAATACAATCATTATGAGTTTAGGATATTTTTCATACCCACTTCCTACCAATGAAACTGTGCTTAATTATGCTCCAGGATCTTCTGAAAGAGTTGCATTAAAAAAAGCCTTAGTAGAACTAAAAAAGAAACCTATTGAAATACCCATGTATATTGGTTCAAAGGCAGTGAAAACGGGTAAGTTGGTAGATATTCACCCTCCACATGAACTGAGTCATACGTTGGGATCTTTTCATGCAGGTGATGCAAGCCATGTGCAATTGGCAATTGATGCAGCTTTAAAAGCAAAACAATCCTGGGAATCGATGAGTTGGGAAAATCGAGCACAAATATTTTTGAAAGCAGCCGATTTACTTGCCACTAAATATCGCTTTCAAATGAATGCATCAACTATGCTTGGCCAAAGTAAAAATGCCTATCAGGCTGAAATTGATGCTGCCTGTGAATTAATTGATTTTTTAAGATTTAATGTTCATTTTTTAAGTAAGATTTATCAGGAACAACCCATATCTGGTGCAGGTATGCATAATCGATTAGAATGGCGACCGCTGGAAGGATTTGTGTTAGCGATTACGCCATTTAATTTTACTGCTATTGGTGGAAATCTTCCCACCTCAGCGGCAATGTGTGGCAATGTAGTAGTCTGGAAACCCGCAAATACACAAATCTATTCTGCTCAATTATTCATGCGTATTTTAAAAGAAGCGGGATTACCTGATGGAGTGATTAATTTAATTTATGTTGATGGGCCAACACTTGGTTCTGTTTGTTTTTCGCATAAAGAATTTGCAGGTGTTCATTTTACTGGATCTACTGGTGTTTTCAATGGCATGTGGAAGACCATTGGAGAAAATATGAGTATCTATCGCAGCTATCCAAGAATTGTAGGGGAAACTGGCGGAAAAGATTTTGTAATTGCGCATAAAAGTGCCAATGTAGAAGCGGTAGTTACGGCTCTTGCAAGAGGTGCATTTGAATACCAAGGTCAAAAATGTTCTGCGGCTTCGCGCGCTTATATTCCAAGTAATATAGCAGAGGCTGTAAAAACTAAATTAGTTGCCGCATTGAATTCGATGAAAATGGGGACTGTAGAAGATTTCAGCAATTTTGTAAATGCTGTTATTGATGAAAAATCTTACAATAACATCACAAAATATATTAGTAGCGTTAAGAAGAATAAAAAAGCAAGTATTCTGGTTGGAGGTAATTATAGTAAAACAAAAGGTTACTTTATAGAACCTACAGTTATTGTTACTAAAGATCCAAAAAGTACAACGATGTGTGAAGAGATATTTGGGCCAGTATTAACCATTTATATATACGATGCTGAAAAATTTGAAGCAACTCTTACACTTCTTGATAGCACATCCAATTATGCATTAACAGGAGCAATTTTAGCTCAAGACAGAGCAGCAGTAGAATTAGCTACAAATAAGTTAAGAAATGCAGCTGGAAATTTTTATATCAATGACAAGCCAACTGGCGCTGTTGTTGGTCAGCAACCTTTTGGTGGAGCAAGGGCATCAGGCACAAATGATAAAGCAGGAAGTCAATTGAATTTATATCGTTGGTTAAGCGCCAGAACAATTAAGGAAACATTCAACCCTCCTACCGATTATAGATATTCTTTTTTAAATGAAGCATAATAAAGCGCCCCGTGAGGGGCGTTTTACTTTTCAATTATTCTAACAATAAGTTCATGTTGAATTAATCTGATTTTGTACTTTATATGGTAGTATTGTTTTTTATGAAGTGTAAATATTATTAATTATGAAAAGTTTATATATAATAACTTTAAGTTGTTTTTGTCTTTCAATAGTTTATTCTCAAAAAAATATTGCAAACAAAACAAATCAGATAAAATTGCCCAATGGATGGTCTCTTACACCGGCTGGCAAAAGTATGGAATTAGGAGATTTACCTTTGAATTTAGTAGTTTCTTCTTCTCAGAAATTAATGGCTGTTACTAATAACGGACAGGGAAAGCAAACCCTTCAATTGATAGATCTTATTCACGAGAAAGTTGTTGATGAAATTAGTATTGCTAAATCCTGGCTTGGATTAAAATTTAGTGCAGATGAAAAATTCTTATATGCTTCAGGTGGAAATGATAACTGGATTTTAAAATATGCATTAATTAAAAATAAACTCACTCTAATAGACAGTATTGTTTTAGGAAAAAAATGGCCAGAACATATATCACCTGCAGGTATTGACATTGATGATGCTGCAAACCTTTTGTATGTGGTAACAAAAGATAATAATTCACTGTATACTATTAACCTAAAAACCAAAGAAATTATTGATCGAATAAAACTTCCTGGTGAAGGCTATACCTGTAAATTATCGAGCAATAAAACGGAACTTTATATTACTTGCTGGGGCTGCGAAAAACTATTAATTTATAATACTTTTTCGAAAAAAATTACTGATGCCATTCAGGTTGGAAGTAATCCCAACGATTTTTGTATCTCTAAAACAGGCCAGTATTTATTTGTTGCAAATGCGAACGATAATTCAGTATCCGTTATCAATAACAAAACGAAAACGGTTATAGAAACATTAAATGCAGCATTATATCCAAATGCCCCAAATGGTTCAACCACCAATGGTGTAGCACTGAGTAGTGATGAAAAAACTTTATATATTGCTAATGCTGATAATAACTCGTTAGCAGTCTTTGATGTGTCTATTCCTGGCAGCAGTCATTCAAAAGGATTTATCCCTGTAGGATGGTATCCCACAGGGGTTAAAACGATCGGCAAAAAAATATATGTTGCCAATGGTAAAGGTTTTACTTCTGCAGCAAATCCCAATGGCCCTAATCCAGTAACTGAAAATATTAATCTAAGTTTTCAGAAAGGGGATACTTCAAAACCTAAAGAAGTGGAATATATTGGCGGTCTTTTTAAAGGAAGTTTATCGATCATTCCAGAACCGGATGAAAAAATGTTAAGCAACTATTCGCAGATGGTTTATAAAAACACACCTTATTCCAAAATAAGAGAAACACAATCTGTGGGAGAAAAAAACAATCCGATACCCATGAAAATTGGAGATCCCTCTCCAATTAAACATGTATTTTACATTATTAAAGAAAATAGAACCTATGATCAGGTATTAGGAGATATGCCAGAAGGAAATGGCGATCCGAAATTGTGTTTATTCGGTGAAAAAGTTACTCCCAATTTACACGCCCTTTCACGTGAGTTTGTTTTACTCGATAACTTTTATGTTGATGGAGAAGTAAGTGCTGATGGACATAATTGGAGTTTGGGAGCTTATTCAAATGACTATTTAGAAAAAACCTGGGTAACCAGTTATGGAGGCAGAGGTGGAGATTATGATGCAGAAGGAAACCGTGCCATTGCCAATAATAAAAATGGATTTATATGGGATTACTGCAAAAGAGCTGGAATTAGTTATCGAACCTATGGCGAATTTGCTGATGATTACAAACCAAATATTCCTGTTTTAAAAGATCATTTCTGTACTTATTTTACCAGTTGGGATCAACGTGTAAGAGATACAACCCGAGTTGGTCAATGGAAAAGAGATTTTGATTCTCTGGTTGCTATTCATGCATTACCTCAATTAAATACACTCCGGATTATTAATGATCATACGGAAGGATTAAGTAAGGGAAGGCCTACACCTTATGCTCATGTGGCTGATAATGATTTAGCAATTGGCATGTTCGTAGAATATTTAAGTAAGAGTTCAGTTTGGAAAGAATCCGTTGTATTTGTGGTGGAAGATGATGCTCAAGATGGCCCTGACCATGTGGATGCTCACAGAACAACTGCATATGTTGCTGGAGGTTTTGTAAAACGTCATTTTGTGGATCATACCATGTATTCCACTTCTGGGATGTTAAGAACAATAGAATTAATATTGGGTCTGCCACCCATGAGTCAGTATGATGCTGCAGCTACTCCAATGTTTAACAGCTTTGCTCAGCAGGCTGATTTAACAACTTTTATAGCGAAGCCATTACAGACAGATATTAATGAAAAAAATACGCATGAAAGTGCTTGGCAGCGTAAAAGTGAATTATTTGATTTCACAAAGGAAGACAGGATTGCAAGCAAAGAATTTAATGAAGTTATCTGGAAAGCTGTGAAAGGATTAGATGCAGTATTACCAGCTCCAAAAAGAGCTGCATTTGTAAAAGAGATTAATTCGGAAGATAAATAGTTCGCTTTATTTTAAAACCAACTGAATAAATTTAAATACAATTATTCAGTTGGTTCACTTAGAGAAAGAAGTGCAAGATCTAATATTTTAAAAGCGTCCATTAATTGAACTCTTGTAATAATTAATGGAGGACATAATTGTAATACATTACCCTGGGAAACTTTAAAACTTAGACCAAGTTCGAGGCAATAATACATGACTCTTTCAGCTTCGGATATAGCTTTCTCTTTCGTATTTCGATCTTTTACAAGTTCAATTCCCCATAATAAGCCAATACCCCTCACATCACCGATCCATTGGTGTTTTAATTCCAAAAGATGCAATTGTTCGCGTACAAATAATTCATCCTCTTTCACTTTTTGAAGAAGATTCGTAGATTCCATAAATTCCAGCATTCCTAAAGCAGCCACCGCTCCTAATGGACTTTTTTCATGGGTGTAATGTCCTAATGAAATATGCGATGCAATATTATATTCTTCTCTAGCCACAATTGCAGCTATTGGGATGATGCCAGCGCCAAGACCTTTCCCTAAACAAATAATATCAGGTTCAATACCATAATTTTCAAAAGCAAACATTTTTCCAGTTCTTCCAAATGCAATTGGAATTTCATCAAGAATAAGGAGGACTTTATGTTTGGTACAAATTTCTCTGACTCTTTTCCAATATGCTTTTGTTGGAATTTGAACATCGGTATTACGAATTGTTTCAATGATGAAAGCGCCAATTTGATTAGCTGATTGTTCAATTTCAATTTCTAATTGATTAGCATAATGTAGATCATCATAATCCATATTCGTATTTCGATAATTCATCGGAGGGTCGATATGATTGACCCCTGGAAATAATGGCCCTAAATCGGTTTTAAATTGTTCTTCCCCTCCCACTGAAATGGCATCCATGGAAGCCCCATGAAAAGAATCCCATAGAGAAATAACTTTGTGTTTTCCAGTAACTACTCTAGCCAATTTTAGGGCAATCCCTATTGCACTGGTTCCCCCTGGTGCAAATAAGACTCTATTCAAACCATCGGGAAGTAAATTGGCTAATTTTTCTGCCAATTGTATAGAGGGTATATTGGTGTACCTTCTTGGAGAAAATGGAAGTAGCTCCATTTGTTTTTTCACTTTTTCAATCACAAATGGATTACAATAACCAATTTGATGAACATTGTTACCATGAAAATCCATATACCGTTTTCCAGTAACATCATAGATATAGATGCCTTCACAACTTTCCAGAACCTGAAGACAGGGTGTAGATAATGATTGATGAAGAAAACTGTCTTCATCTCTTTGTAAAAATTCCAATGCGAGTACATTTCGGATGGTTTTATACCATTTTACGCGAGAATTAGATTTATTGATATCCCCTTCAGTAAGTTGTTGATTATTCTCCATTGGCTTCAAATTGTAACTACCCTTATTTTTTCAAAGATATTATTGATCAAATGGAATAAACATTAAAGAATTATGATTTAAATAGCCTGAAAAATGGAGAACTCTTGTGTAAAAACAAATGATTAAGATAATATGGCCACAAACTCCCCACAATCAATTCAATTTTAAGCTAGAACCCCTATATTTGCACCTCTAAATTTTAGAATAGTGCCAACAAAATTTTCAAAAGAAACCTACCTCTATTGGTATGAATTGATGCAGTTAATTCGTCAATTTGAATTAAAAGCCGAAGAAATGTACAAAATGGCCGGTAAAATTCGTGGATTCTTCCATGCATATATCGGTCAGGAAGCCATTGCGGCGGGCTGTTTAACAGCAACCAGGCCTGAAGATCCCTTTATTACGGCTTACCGTGACCATGGTTTAGGATTAGCAAAAGGTATGACGGCTGATGAGTGTATGGCTGAATTGTATGGTAAAGCAACTGGTTGCTCCAAGGGTAAAGGTGGTAGTATGCACTTTTTTAGTGCAAAAAATCATTTTTTTGGAGGTCATGGCATTGTTGGCGCTCAAATTGGAACTGGCGCTGGTTTGGCTTTTGCTGAAAAATATAAGGGCACAGATAATGTGGCTGTTGTATTTTTTGGAGATGGCGCTGCTCGGCAGGGTATGCTTCATGAAAGTTTCAATTTAGCCATGCTTTGGAAATTACCTGTGATTTTTATTTGTGAGAATAACAATTATGCAATGGGTACTTCCATTGAACGAACAAGTAATGTAATTGATATCTATAAATTGGCTGATGCCTATGAAATGCCAGCAGACAAAATCGATGGTATGACTCCTGAAGCCGTTCATGAAGGGGTTGCAAGGGCAGTTAAAAGAGCACGAGAAGGAGATGGGCCTACATTATTAGAACTTAAAACCTACCGTTATAAAGGGCATTCTATTTCAGATCCTCAAAAATACCGTTCGAAAGAAGAGGTTGATGAATATAAAGATCAGGATCCCATTGTAAAAGTAAAAAATACAATTTTAACAAACGGATTTGGAACTGAAGCTGAGCTACAAGTAATTAATGATAGAATTGATGCAATTGTAGAACAAAGTGTAAAATTTGCTGAGGAAAGTCCTTGGCCAGACGATAGCGAAGTTTACAAAGACGTTTATATAGATCAGAATTATCCATTTATTGTAGATTAATCTTAATACTTACCTACCAATTTTCAAAATAGAATTATGAGTGAGCAACACGTAGCGCATACAGAAAATAATGATATCGTCTTAAAGGCACAAAATTTTTGGCAGAAGAATTCAAAAACAATTTTAATTATTCTTGTTGCACTAATTGCAATTGTAAGTGGATGGTTTGGTTATTCTAACTATATCTTAAAACCGAAAGAAGATAAAGCTGCAGATGCAATTGTTAAAGTACAAGAATATTTCAGAATGGATTCTTCTAATCTGGTATTAAATGGGGAAGGTCAGAATAAAGGCGCCTTATATATTATTAATACTTATGGCGGTACTAAAACAGCTAATCTTGCTAAGTACTATGCAGGTGTTAGTTATTTACACAAAGGCGAATTTGCTAATGCAGTAAAATACTTAAAAGACTTTTCCACTGATGCAAAGCAAGTTCAATTATTGGCTTTGGGTAATTTAGGAGATGCACTATCAGAATTAAATCAGAAAGATGAAGCAATTGCTACTTATAAAAAAGCAGCAAGTGTTTTTGAAATTGATCAAGCAAATTCAGCTGAATATTTATTTCGTGCCGCATTATTATCAGAAACATCTGGAAAAACTAAAGAAGCTTTGGAAATCTATAAAGATGTGAAAGCAAAATTTCCTAAAACAGATAAAGGATTTCAGGCAGATAAATACATCTATCGTTTAAGTATTGAAAAAAGCGAATAGATTTGTAGTCTATGGCAAGTAAAGGAAATACATCATTAAACAAAGGCATCCCTTCTATTAAGGATGCCTTTGTTATTATAGTTAAAACAGAGTGGAATTCAGCTATCATCAATAAATTGGAAGCTGGAGTAAAAAAGATTTTAAAAGCAAATAATATTACTTCCAAAACCATTACTGTTCCAGGTGCTTTTGAAATACCATTTGCAGTAAAACAACATTATGCATATAGTGAAATATTACCAGATGCCTATATCAGTTTAGGTACCATCATCAGGGGCGACACCCCACATTTCGATTATGTATGTAAAGCAGTTACAGATGGTGTGTTACAATTAAACTTAAGTCTGGATGTTCCTGTAATTTTTGGCGTATTAACCCTTGAAAACGAACAACAAGCTTTAGATCGTATTGGTGGTATTCACGGCAATAAAGGAGAAGAAGCTGCCATAACTGCAATTAAAATGATAGCTTTGAATCGAAAGCTGAAATAGCTTAACTAAATACATTATTAGGAAATGAAAGTGCATCTGTTTATTCCTTGTTTCGTTGACCAGCTTTATCCATCAGTAGGATTCAACATGGTAAAAGTGTTGGAAAAGGCAGGATGTGATGTACTCTATAATTCAAAACAAACCTGTTGCGGACAGCCTGCATTTAATGCCGGTTTCTGGGGGGAATCTAAAGAGGTATGTACCAAATTTTTAGAAGATTTTGAGGGTGCTGAATATATTATTGCTCCTTCTGCAAGTTGTGTGGGCTTTGTGAGAAATATGTATGCCAAGCTATTTGATAATTCTGCTCATTTACAACTTGCCAAGAAAACTTCCGAACGCATTTATGAGCTCTCAGAATTTCTGGTGAATATTTTACAGGTAACAGAGTTAGGGGCAAAATTTGATGGTAAAGCTACCTACCATGATAGTTGCGCAGGATTAAGAGAATGTCATATTAAAGGCGAGCCTCGTGCTTTGTTAAGTAAAGTGGAAGGATTAGAGTTAGTTGAATTAAACGATTCAGAAACCTGTTGTGGTTTTGGTGGCACTTTTGCCGTTAAGTTCGAACCTATTAGTATTGCGATGGGCGAACAAAAAATTACCCATGCTTTAGACACTAAGGCCGATTATCTAATCAGCACAGACATGAGTTGTTTAATGCATATCGATGGTTGTTTAAAAAATCATGGAGCTTCTATGAAAGTAATGCACTTAGTAGATGTTTTAGCGAGTGGCTATTAATTACAAGACCTTTTGAATTTTGATTTTTTATTTTTTAATTTTTTTTTTCATGCAATATTGGCTAATCAAATCAGAACCATTCAAATACAGTTGGGAACAATTCGAAAAAGATGGTAATACCATGTGGGATGGGGTTCGTAATTATGGGGCTAGAAATAATTTGCGTTCCATGAAAAAGGGCGACTTAGCATTTTGGTATCATAGTAATGAAGGAATGGAAATTGTAGGAATTGCAAAGGTTGTGAAAGAGTCATATCAAGATCCTACCACTGAAAACCCAGCATGGCTTGTAGTTGATTTTAAACCATTAAAAAAGCTGAAAAAATCTGTACCCCTATCAATACTAAAAAACGATCCTAGACTTACTAATATGGATTTAATTAGATTAGGTAGATTATCGGTACAAACCGTTAAAGAAGAAGAATGGGAAATTGTGATGCAATATGCTAATGGTAAATAATTAGTTGATAAATATTGAGATCCTGATTGTTTGAATATGTTAAAACCTTGGCTACTACCCTATCTTTAGTCTTTTACTAACAAGGTCTATCTTATTCTTGCACAAATTTCCTACATGTTAAAATCGGTAACTGTTTCATTTATGTTTGTTTGGGTACTAGTAAATGCTAATGCACAAACAGGAGAAAATTATCAGTATCTAAAACAATATATTCTTACGCAACAGAATTTAAAAGTTGATTCTAGCAACTTTTTATCCATCTATCATAACAAAGAATTACACTACTTATATCCCCTTTATAAATCGTTCAATCAGGAAAAAAAACTAATAGATTATTTAAGTCCTGTTCAATATTATAGTGACCTATCTGAAACCATTTCATTTAATGGAGATTATTTATCATCTCTCGAGATTGAAAAAAAATCATATGATTCTTATATTGAAGATTCTATCTACAAAACGCTAAATAAACAATCTAATTTATTATTAGGTGTAGAATTTAAAGATGCTAAAAAGTATATTTTAGAAAGATGTACTAAGCAAATAGTGGTGATGATTAATGAATCACATAATAAGCCACAGCACAGAGCATTTACGGCTTCATTACTCGAAGATTTTTATGCACAAGGATTCAGATATCTGGCTATGGAAACTTTAAATCAATTTTCTAATGCTTCCCTAAAACAAGTGAATGTATTAACTGGTCATTATACCTGTGAACCAATTGGAGGAGAGTTAGTAAGAAAAGCAATTAGTCTGGGATACAAACTCATAGCCTATGAAGACAGCAATTACAATCATACAGTGAATCAACGGGAATATGCGCAAGCAGAAAATATTAATAAAATTTTGCAAAAAGATCCCGCAGCTAAAATCTTGGTTCATGCTGGAGGGAAGCATGTGGAAGAAGCAGGAACAAGTGATGAAAGAATTCCCATGGCCGCTTATTTTAAACTAATTTCTGGTATTGATCCATTAACTATCGATCAAACCAGTCTTACTGAACAAAGCACTTCTGAATATGGGTCTGCAGTTTATGAATATTACTCAAAAAAGAATGTTTTAATAACACCGGTTGTATTATTAAAGAATAACAAGCCTAAAGATATTTTCGATCTTAATTTTTGCGATATCTATATAATGCATCCTCCTACTAAATATAGAAATGGCAGACCCACCTGGAATTCCATGAATGGGTTGAAAAAAGAAACAGCTATCCAGCCTATTTATCAAACCCTTTTCTTTGTTCAGGCATTTTACGAAAAAGAATATCAGGAAAAACTCATCGGCAAATTGGTACCTGCAGATCAATCTTATATCACTGCCCCGGATGGCTATTATTATCTTTACCTGCAAAAAGGCCGATATCAATTGGTTTACAGGGATATGCAATATAAAATCCTAGGTACTAAGGTATTAGTTGTTGAATAGTATATGTAGATGGAAACGGCTATATTTGCGGCTCAAAATTTTGACATGGCATTACAAGCAGGAATTGTGGGATTACCCAATGTAGGAAAATCAACATTATTTAACGCAGTTAGTATTAGTGCGAAAGCGCAAGCAAGCAATTATCGATTCTGTACTATTGAACCTAATATTGGTTTAGTTGATGTACCAGATGAGCGAATGGCAAAACTGGCAGAATTTGTAAAGCCTAATAGAACAGTACCAACACAGTTGGAAATCGTTGACATTGCAGGATTAGTGCGGGGTGCAAGTAAAGGTGAAGGTTTGGGTAATAAATTCCTGGCCAATATTCGTGAAGTTGATGCAATTATTCATGTAATCCGCTGTTTCGAAGATGAAAACGTTTTACGAGAAGAAGGTGCTATTAATCCAATTAGTGATAAAGAAATTATTGAAACCGAGCTGCAATTAAAAGATTTAGATAGTGTAGAAAGGAAATGGAGCCGCGTAGAAAAAATGGCAAAAGTGGGTACGGATACAAAAGCAAAAGCAGAGTTCGAAATATTAACCAAATGTAAAGTACACCTGGAAAAAGGGAAAAGTATACATTCACTTGGATTAGATAAGGAAGAACAATTAGCAATAGCTGATTTATTTCTTCTTACAGATAAGCCTGTATTGTATGTTGCAAACGTAGATGAAGCTAGTATGCATACCGGTAATAAATATTCGGATATGTTGAAGGCGGCCGTAGTTGCTGAGGGTGCAGAGCTCATTATTATGTGTAATAATATTGAAGCTCAGATTGCTGAAATGGAGTCGGAAGAAGACAAGCAAATGTTCATGGAAGAATACAAGATGGGAGAGCCTGCTTTGAACCGTTTAATTAGAACGGCTTATAAACTACTTAATTTGGATACCTATTTTACAGCAGGAGTTCAGGAAGTAAGGGCATGGACTATTCATAAAGGATGGAAAGCACCGCAAGCTGCCAGTGTTATCCATACAGACTTTGAAAAAGGATTTATCAAAGCTGAAGTAATAGCTTATGAAGATTTTGTAAAATATGGTAGTGAGGCTGCTTGTAGAGAAAATGGACGACTTAGAATTGAGGGAAAGGAATATATCGTAAAAGACGGGGACGTAATGCATTTCCGTTTTAATGTATAATTTAACAGAGATTAGTTTAAAAAGGAATTGAGAATTGACTCAATTCCTTTTTTGTTTTAAGTATATTTGAATTATGAGTAATCTATCGCTTTGGGAAAGAGAAAGTTTTTATTCCACACAAGATGTTATCATTGTGGGAGGGGGATTTATGGGTTTATGGACAGCCCTTAGTCTGAAACAAAAAAATAGATTATTAAAAATAACGATTCTTGAAAAAAATATTACTCCACTTGGTGCCTCAACTAGAAATGCTGGATTCTCTTGTTTTGGAAGTCCAACTGAAATCCTTTCAGATATTGAAAATTTGGGATTAAATGAAACTTTAGAAATCGTAAAAATGCGATTCGATGGTATTGAAAAAATCAAAAACACATTTACAGCAAAACAAATTGATCTTGATAATTGTGGCGGGTATGAACTAATTAATAAAGAATATAAATATTTTAATCAATTAGATGAAAAAATTGAATGGCTAAACCAGCAATTAAAAGTGATTACTGAAAAGGATCAAACCTTTGTACGACGGGATGATTTAATTGCAAAAAAAGGATTAATTGGCTTCGATGCAATGATTGAAAACAAACTTGAATCTGGAATTCATAGTGGAAAATTAGTAAGTGCTTTGATTCAACAAGTGCAAGAATCAGGAGTATCCATATTAAATGGGATTGAAGTTAAAAATTGGGAAAAAACCCTTGAAGGAATTCAGGTTTATACACAACAACAAATAAAATTCACATCCAATCAAGTGCTACTATGTACCAATGCATTTGGAAATTCAATTGCTCCTGAATTAAATATTACACCGGCAAGAGGACAAGTAATTGTAACATCTGAAATACCCAATTTGAAATTAAAAGGGACCTTCCACTTTGATGAGGGATTTTACTATTTTCGAAATCTTGATGGGAAAATATTGATTGGGGGCGCAAGAAATGAAGACTTTGAAGGGGAACGAACTACTGATATTTCAGGATCAGATCTTATTAAAAACAAATTAATGGAGTTTCTTCAAAAACATATCGAACCCTCCTATCAATATACTATCGAAAATCATTGGAGTGGTATCATGGGATTCACAGAAAATAAAAAACCTGTTATATCTAAGCTAGATGATCACGTTTATGCTGTAATTGCCTGCAACGGTATGGGTGTAGCGCTCACCCCTATTATGGGAGGAAAAGCAGCAGATATGTTATTACTCTATTTCTAATTTTTCCTAAAAATTTATGCAATTCGAAATCATGAGAAAATTTTTATTAATTGCTATTCTATTCGCTTCCTGTAATAATAATGCTAATACTGAAAATCAATCAAGTAGTAACGCAATCGCTGCACCATCAATACTTTCATATAATGTATTGAATATACATCCACACGACACTAGTTCCTTTACAGAAGGATTAATTTGGTTGAATGGCTCATTCTTAGAAAGTACAGGTGAAAAGCAAAGAAGCTATTTATTGAAAGTGAATCCTCAAACTGGAAAGGCAGAAAAAAAATATAAATTAGCTGACCAATATTTTGGAGAAGGTATCGCAGTTTTGAATAATAAAATTTATCAACTAACCTATCAAGAGCACAAAGTATTTGTTTACGACATGAATTTCAATAAACTTTCCCAGGAATTTGAATGGCCTTATGAGGGATGGGGAATGACCACCGATGGCAAGTATTTAATTATTGATACTGGCGGCAGTAATATTTATTTTGTAAACCCTAAGACCTTTAAAATTGAAAAAACATTGGGTGTTGTAAATAACAATGGATATGTATCGATGGTTAATGAATTGGAATATGTAGATGGCTTTTTATATGCCAATATTTGGCAAACAAATAATATCATAAAAATCAATGTACAATCGGGTTTGGTAGAAGCAGAAGCTGATTTAACCGATATTCTTAAGAGTTCGCACCCAGAATTTAATACCGAACAAAATGTTTTAAATGGAATTGCTTATAACGCTGAGAAAAAAACATTCTATATTACGGGTAAAAATTGGCCTAATTTATTCGAAATACAATTCCATTAAGATTTAGATTTACTTCTTTTCCAAAATATAAATTACAGAGCTGCATTTTTTATGATTGAAAATGGTTTTAAAATTAGATAAAAGACCATTCCAGAAAGCGCTGATATATTGATTCTTTCCCGTTTTATATTGTTCACTTAATATTGAAACATAAAAGCTATCGAACCACATTGGTCGAATTGCATTAATGCTGAAACCTTTATTCTCAGCCAATACAGCCATACTTTCTGGAGAAAAATGATATAGGTGTCGAGGCACATCATAGGCTGCCCAGTACTGTTGATATTTGAAAGCATCATAACTGGTATAATTGGGTACTGCAATAATCAATCTTCCTTCTTGTTTTAAAATAGAATAATATTTTTCCAAATACCCGTTTAAATCATGTACATGTTCTAAAACATGCCACATAGTAATGGCATCGAAAGAATTTGGAGAAAATTGATATAGATTTTCTGGAGCAATTAGTTGTAATCCATTTATATCCAATGCATTCTTTCTCGCAGTATCATCAGGTTCCAATCCGGTTACTGTCCATCCAGCATTTTTCATGATTTTAGAAAACGCACCGGTTCCAGCTCCTACATCTAAAAGATCTCCTGTTTTTTTTCTGGTTGTTTCTTGAATTAATTTACGTTTACTATTTAAGGTATAATTTCTTACAATATGATAAACTCGATGTATAAATCCTTCCTGTGTGTCTGAATGTGATACGTAGTTGGCAGATTGATAATACGGTCCAATTTTATCAGCTGGGGGGACATGCTGCGTAAATCTGAAAGTACATTGATTACAATGCCAAACTTCAAATAGTTCCTGACTTACTGTATAATCCTGAATATTTAAAACAGGATGAATGTGGTTTGACTTACAAACAGGGCATTCTTGATAGCTGATAGAAAAATTGTTCGTCATTTGATTCTTCAATAAAAGTAGCATTACACGTAATAAAATAATAAAGCTCCAATACCTAATAAAAGTAATCCCAGCGCGTATACCCACCAATTATCTCCGCCTTCAACATCATTAGCTTGACCCAAGAACTCTCTAAGTTCATCTCCCTCTAATTCTTGTCCTTTGAATGCAGCTTGTTTTAAATTAGCTGATTTAGCTAATGAAATGGCCTTGTCTATATTCACTTGAGGAAACAAATAATCTAAGGGTCTTTCAGAAAAGAATAATAAGTGTCCGGAATGTTCTGTTTTTAAAGTACCAATTCCTTCTATCAAAACTCCTTTTGCAGTTTGAGATTCAGTTAGTATTGTTTGGGCAAAAGCCTGTAACCTATTGATCACATCTACTAATTCTAATCCTGTTTCAGCCACCAGAAAATCATAAAAATTTCGATCAGGAATCACCATTTCCTGTTTAAATCTAATAACCTGTGAAGGTGGGTACAATAAATTATTAGTTCCATCTATTTGAGCACTGAGGTTTTCTATATAAAAAACACCCACTTTGGGAATGGATAAATTCTTATGTAAAACCAGGTATTTGAATAAATACTCTTGCATAAACGAAACGATTTACTTAAACGAATATACAACTCCTCCTAAAACATTGAAGCCTAGAACTTCATATTGATTCCAACGCTGGTATTTATTGTTCAATAAATTATTCATTTGGATCCAAAGATTTAAACGCGGCATTACCGAAAACTCAGCACCTAGGTTAATGTCAGCAGCTGGATTTAATTTCTGGCTTTGTAATAATTTATTCTGATAAGTAGTACCATCACGGAAAAAAGCGTCTGCTTTAACCTGCAAATCTTTACTTATTTTCCATTTCAGAGTGCCCGTTAATTCCATCGGAATAAGCCCATACGCTTTGTCATAAATAGCAAGATTGGTATATTCATTCAAATTAAGGGCCCCAATAAAAGAAAACTTCTCTTGAATATGATATCCAAGTTCTCCATGAATTCGAAGGGACTGAATTTTTGGATCAAATAAAATATTAAAACTTCTTCCATCTAAATAATTATTCACAAAAAGTGCTTGATTATACAATTGCATAAATGATAACCTTGCCTGATAAGTAAGATGATTTCCAGATGAGCCTTTTAACCCTATGTATTGTTCAGAAATTCTGGTATTAAAAATGGCTGAGGGTGCTAGTATCCATGGATTAAATCCAGCTAACGAACGGAAACTATTTTTTTGATAATAACCTAACCATCCTAATTCGGCATTTAATCCGGTTTCTTTAATTCTTGCTTCTGCAGAAACATTAGGTAGCAAAGAAAATTTTTGATTATCCCAAGATGGAAGAATTCCTACATTCAATTTAAAATTTGGTGTCTTGAATTGAATGGTGGGATCTATATAGAATAAATTGTTATTGTTTTTTGTATCATTAGGTACCAAATTGGACTGATAGCTAGCTATATCCGCAGTTAATCCCATTTTGAAGGAATATATACTTCCAAAAGATTTCTCTAAAGGTAATTTTGCAATCAGATTAATTTCAGAGGCAGTCCGATTATCACCAAAATAATTGACAAATATTTGAGGATGGTAGGTTATCCCATAATTGCCAATTTGTTTGTTCTGCACTCCGAGTTCTAAACCAACCAAATGAAATCTTTGTAATAAGTCGTCTTTATTTAATGGAAGTGTTGAAGATTGCAATCCATAAAAATACTGGGTGTTGGAATTGTAAAATGCTTTCGCTGTCCATTCATTTTGTGATGGAGTATTGAAGATTGACAATACATCAAAACCAGTTTTACTAAATTGCTGGTATGTTAAATTTCCTTTTGAAGAGATATGACTTGCATGTATTGCTATACTGGAAGTTTTACGATCACCAAAGGATAATCCAATTTCTGCAAAAGGGCTACTAAAATTACCAATCCCTAGTTTGACAAAATGTTCATTTTGCCAGGAATCTGTAGAATCAAGTACCAATGCAATGGGTTTAATTGGTACAGGCTGATATGAGAAAAAGAGATTTTGAGAGGGGATCTTATAATTGACAGATAACTTATTAGTATCACTAAGTATGGAAGCGGCCGTAAAATTAATTTTTGCGGCAGTTTTTAGTGAAGGTTTAAACGCTGAGGTAATAATTACTTCCTTAGGATTACTAGTATCGCTCAATGATGCCCTTTCTATTTTTGGAATAGGAATTACAGTAGCCACATTTTCTTTATGTTTTTTTTGCGACTTGTTTTTTATTGAGCTTGACTTTGAAGTGTTCTTTTTCTTCTTATGTTTTTGTGCATTGGTTACATTAAAGCATGTAACGAATAACAACAGAAGAATGCCTATTTTTTTAAAAGAATACATATTTGCTAATTTACTGTTGTTCAATTTTATTAGTTCTATTCTTTTCTACAATAACTGCATCTAATTTTTTCTGAGCTTGAATCTTAATATCTGAAATGTTGGAATTTTCGACCACACTTTTAAAAGTTGCTTCTGCATTAAAGAGATCTTTTTGCTCAAAATAGATATCGCCTAATAACACATAACTTTTTGCTACCCAAAGTTCATAAGAACCCCATTTCTTAATTACTTCAAAAGCAATTTTTTCAGCACCTCCTAATTGATGTTGTTGGAATTGGATTTCGGCTAATCGATATTGCGCCTCAGCAGCAAATTCTGATCTGCCAGCAGAAATAACTTGTTTATAATTAGTAATCGCTTGATCTAAATCATTAGATGCTTGATAGTTTTTTGCTAAAACCATATTTGCCATCATGATATCATCATTTGCAATCCCTTTTTCTTTCAAAAGTTCTTTTGCATTCGGGGATGCTTCAGCCCATTGTTGCATTTTAAATTGGCATCTTAATAAACCCCTCATTGATTCTAATCTATTTTCTTGCTGAGTAGCAATCGATTTTAATTTTGAAAAATAAGTAGATGCTTTAGCATAATCTTTCAAATCGAAAAAATAGATCCTAGCAACTTGAAGGCTGCTTCTTTCGGCAAATTTATTGGGCGAATTATCAGCAACGGAAACATAATAATTAACCGCTTTACTATTTTCTTTATTCTGAAATAATATTTCAGCCGTATAATAGTTGGCTTCAATCCAATATTTACCATTGGGGAAATCATTAATATATTGAAGAAAACCTCGTTGAGCTGCAGGCAGGTCTTTTGATTCAAAACGAAGCATGGCAGATTTATAACTTAGCGAATCAGCTTCATTTAAAGAAAAATCAATTCCATTTTGCTTCATAAAAGTTATATAATCACCTGCTTGCTGACGAGATACAAAGAGTGTTCGTATATATTCAATTGCTTCTGAACTTTCCTGACTATGAGGATATTTACTGACCAGCATTTTAAAATGGTCAAGTGATTCTTGATTCTTTTCCATATTAAAATTAGCAATACCTAATTTCAAATAAACTAATGGATAATATGATTCAGCATTTTTTTGAGCAATAATTTTTTCAAGAGGAGAAATTGCAGCTGCGTAATCTTCGTTTGCTAAATAGGTATTCGCCAATTCCAATTGTGCATCAATTACTAATGATGAATTATTGTATTTCCCTATAAGACTTTGTAGCAAATTAATTTTTTCATTTTGATTATTCAAAGCACCAGCAATAATGGCTTTTTGAAATAATGCATAATCACTTGACGGAAGCTGTAGGTTTATAACCAGCTCATATTTTTTTTGAGCTTGTTTAAAATCTTTCCTCATGAAATCACAATCCGCAGCACGCAAAAATGCATCTTGTTCCAGTGATGAACTATTCGCATTTATAAAACTCGAAACTTGCTCAAAATGATCCTTAGCAAAAGAATAATTTTCTTTTTTAAGATAAGAGTAAGCTAAACTATAATGTGCATTTTGAATGGTGGCTTGTCCGCTATTTTTTGGTGATTTTAAATAATTGGAAATATACACAATAGCATCGTCTAACTTACTAAAGCGATAGGCAATTTCTCCTCTCCAAAAACTGCTCAATGCTAATTGCTGATTATTATTTGGGGTTGCCATTAAAACAGAAAGTAAAGAATCAGCAGAAATAAATTGATGATCATTGATTAGTTCAACTGCTCTTCCATATAAAATACCAGGATAAATTTTTTGAATGCCTTCACTTTTTAAAGCCAATTTATTAAACAAATCTAGCGCCTCTTCATAATTGCTAGTGTTAGCCAAAGTATTAATAAGTATTTCTTTTGCCTCTGGAATATAAATGGATTTAGGATAGTTATAAATAAATGCTTGTAATCCTTTCGAAGCAATATCATAATAATTCAAATCATAAGAAAGCTTCGAATAATTGAAAGAGGCAACTTCTTTCTGAAAAATATTACTCGAATTTGACGCACAAAATTGAAAGGCATTTCGAGCATTTATTTTATCATCTATTTTAAGATAAGCATTTGCTAATAAATACATGCTATTCTGTGCAAGTGAATCTTCTCCCCCACCTAACTGCTTCAATCCTTCTATTGCAGGTTTCCAATTAGATGCTTCATAATAGCAATAAGACAATTCATATAAATCTTCTCTTCGTACTTTATCAGTGCCAGAAACATACTTTTCTAAATATGGCTGTGCCTTTTCGAAATTCCTTTGCTCAAAAAGAATATGTCCTACTAATTGACGCATTTGCAAATCATAGAATTGTTTATTTGATTGAAGTGCTTTCTCTCCAATTTCAAGGGCTAATTCTTTTTGTCCATTAAAATAATATATCTCTGATAAGTAAAATGGAATTACCATTGAGTAGTCAGGATTTTTTTCGGCTATTTTAAAAGCAGTAAGTGCTTCTTTATAATTTTTTTCGTAGAAACTGATAAACCCATAATAATAATTGGCCTCAATATAATTTGGATCTTTATTTAACTGTCGTACTACATTGAATAAAGGTTTTGCTTTATCGAACTGCTTCATAACAAAATAGGCATAAGCACTATGAAATTTTAATGTAGCAATTTCAGCATTAGTTAAATTGTCAATATTGGATTGGTCATAGATATTTTGGGCTTTAATATAGTCTTTCCTTTGAAAATAAAATTCACCTAAATCAAAACTCATTCTTTGTACTAAAGGTCTATGAGTATTTAGCTTAATGAACTCCTCAGCTAAAATTTCTGCCGTACTATCTTGCAACTTAAGTCCACAAGCAATATAATAATAGTGCGATTCAGCATTCAGTTGTTCCGGGAAATTGCTGAATCTTACAGAATTAGAATACAAATGTTTGAAAACTGGGTATGCAAGACTAAATTTTTCTTGCTGATACCAATCCTTTGCAGATTTGAATTCTGTATCGGGATCATTATAAATGGCAGTTGATTGTGCATTGAGGTGCATCCACCCAGAAAGCAACAATAAAACGGGAAGTAATAATTTAATTTGTTTCATGTCTCTATAATTGTTTTCGGCCACATGTAATTCGCAAAAAAGTCATTTGTATTTGTTCGCAAATCTAATTTGCCACATTTCAAATTGCTAATAACTACTTTCAAACAAAGGTTTCAGTTTCTTTCTTAATAAAAAGCAAAAACTATTTAAAGGTATGATTCGTAAAACGTGAACAAACATCGTTCCATCTTTTGTGGAAAAAGAGATAGAGTACGTAAGTTTGTCAACAAATTAGCAAATCATGTTTGAGCATACCACCAATTTAAGAGTTAGATACGCAGAAACAGATCAGATGGATATTGTATATTATGGTAATTATGCCCAATATTTTGAAGTTGGAAGAGCCGAAAGTATCAGAAGTTTAGGTTTCACCTACAAGAACATGGAAGAAATGGGAGTTAAAATGCCCGTAGTAGAAATGCATGCACAATTTTTGAGGCCTGCTCATTATGATGATTTGATTACAATTAAAACCCAGTTACGAGAATTACCAGAAAAACATCAGATTGAATTTCATCACGAGGTATATAATGAAAGAAAAAAACTACTCACTGTTGGGAGAGTAGTTCTTTTCTTTATAAATATCGAAACCCAAAAAAGGGTGTTAATGCCTGCACAATTTAAATCTAAATTGGAGCCTTTCTTTATAGGTTAAACACGTTCATTATCTGATTTCCAATGTTGGATCAGTTTTTTTATTTCAGTACCGCTTAAGTTCTCACTTATTGCTTTAGCAGCTAAACCTGGTAATTCATCATCTGAAGCAAAACGTAAAGCCACAATTTGACCATATTTCAATCCACCTGGTAATGGCGTATTTTTTAAAATAAAATGACGGAGGTTCTCTTCTGCTTTAATGGCTCTATCATTTGCTTTCAGCGCAAATGAGCGGGCAAAATATAAAGTAATCCCTACTAATAAATTAGTTGCTAATATTAAAGTAGCTGAATATAGATTTGCTTTGCTACTATTAATCACGTTTACAACTGATCCAATTAATAAAGCCAATAACAGCAGATATCCTACAAAGTGATATAGGTAAACGAATCTTGCATGGTTCTTAAAATTTTGCTCTTTCATATAGGTTTGTTTGGGTGATTTAAGAAGGCGTAACATAATCATTTTTCTTAAAGGAACTTGAATGCAAAAAGAATTATTTTTACTTTTTACCGCAGTAAATTGAAAGGGTTATGCTAATTAACTTGTTTTAAAATAGCTATTATGGAAAGAGTATTTGCAACAATTATTACTATTGGGGATGAATTATTGATTGGACAAGTGATTGATACAAATAGTGCATGGATGGCCCAGGCATTAAATAAAATTGGCATTTCGGTGATTCGCCGTGTTGCGGTAGGTGATCAATGGGATGAAATTTGGGATGCACTCGATGAAGAATCAAAAAAAGCATCCATCATTCTCATAACAGGTGGTTTGGGCCCAACGGCAGATGATATAACAAAACCTTTGTTATGCCAATATTTTGGAGGTAAAATGGTGATTCATCAACCCACATTAGATCACGTAACCAATATATTTGAAACGATTCTTAAAAAACCGATGATTGAGCGTAATCGCAAACAAGCAGAGGTTCCAGATAATTGCACAGTTCTTAAAAATGAAAAAGGTACAGCCCCCGGAATGTTATTTAAAAAAGCAGAAAAGACCTTTATATCACTACCCGGAGTACCTCATGAAATGAAATGGTTGATGAAACAAGAAGTATTGCCATATATTCAATCTGTTTTTCAGACATCATTTATAGAACATAGAACACTACTTACTTTTGGAATAGGTGAATCATTTTTAGCAGAAAAAATTGCTGAAACAGAAAATGCTTTACCAGCACATATCAAACTGGCATACTTACCCAATTATGGCTTAGTAAGATTGAGATTATCTGCCTCTGGAAATAATCATACATTAATTCTGCAAGAAATAGAAGCACATTTTGAAGCTTTAAAAAAAGCTGTTGGCCATTATTTAATTTCAGATACGGATATTCCTATGGAAAAAATAGTTGGGAATTTATTAATAAAAAATAAGTCAACATTGTCAACGGCTGAAAGCTGTACTGGTGGATATATCGCACATTTACTAACAAGCATTCCAGGAGCTTCTGAATTTTATAAGGGAAGTATAGTGAGTTATGCGAATGAAATAAAGCAGCAATTGTTGCATGTTTCAGAAAATGTGCTCCTCAATCAAGGCGCAGTTAGTGAGGCTACAGTCTCGAAAATGGCATCTGAATGTTTAAAAATGATGAATACGGATTTTTGCATTGCAGTAAGTGGTATCATGGGGCCTGAAGGAGGTACCTTAGAAAAGCCAGTGGGTACAGTTTGGATGGCTGTTGCCAATAAAAATGTGGTAAAAACGCAGTTGATTCACTTGAGGTACGACAGAGAAAGAAACATCAGTTTAACAGCCATGAATGCCTTAAATTTCTTACGAATGTTAATTGTGGATAACCCTTGAATAAGTTTACTTTAGTTACTTCTACATTTGTTAGTTAGAGAGAGGTTGTGACAAGAAAATCAAGGGGTTAAATATATTTATTATAAAAAATAAATTGTTATAACCAATTGACTATCATATATTTAAAAAAGAATATACGGTTGCTTGTACAATTTCAGTAGATAGAAAAGATAAAGGGTACAATATTATCCCATTAAAAACAGGACGATAGTATGGCAATTGCTGAACTGGTAATGCCCAAATTGGGCGAAAGTATCATGGAAGCTACCATTTTGAAATGGCACAAAAAGGTAGGCGACTATGTTAAGTTTGATGAAACAGTTTTAGATATCGCTACTGACAAAGTGGATAGCGAAGTACCTTCAACTGAACAAGGGATCCTAACTGAAATATTATTTCAGGTAAATGATGTTGTACCCATTGGTGCAGTAATTGCCCGTATTCAAACAAATGCTGATTCAAAATCAACTGAACTTACTCCTGCAATTATTGAAACCCCAGTAATTACTACAGTTGAATCAATAGCTCCAGTAACTCCTAATTTTACTGAGCCAAAATCAGAACCAATTCATCAGGTACAAATTCCAGAAGTAGACCCTATTCCTTATACACCAAATTATATTTCACAGGAGATACCTAAACCAATTGGTAATAGGTTTTATTCTCCATTAGTTTTAAATATCGCCAATAGTGAGGGCATTAGTCTTAGCGAATTGGAGCGGATTCCAGGTACAGGTAATGATGGAAGAGTTTCCAAAAGGGATGTTTTGCAATATGTAGTTGATAGAAAAGCTGGGAAAGTGCCACAATTCCAACAGCCTGTCTATTCGCAGGTTACACAGGCTCCTTTGCCTGTTTATGCACCTACATCAACTCCTGAGCCAATTTCAGATCCAACACCAACACCAATTCCAGCTCCAGTTTCCATATCTACAATACCAACTGAAGCATTCCAACAAAATGTTGTGGAAAATAGTAGTACACCAGAAACCAATGAATATACTCCTGAAGTCAATTATCCTGATGAGGTAGTAAATCATTCTCATATTCAAGAGTCGCATCCAGCTGAGCAACCAGTTCAACCTGTATATGTTGATCCTACTGTTGAACATAAAGTTTTAATTAGTAATCCGATTCAACAAGAAAATTTTCAACCTATCTCTCATAGCGGTAAATTTTCTGACCCTTCTTCTGTAAATATTACTGGAAATACAGAAATTATTGAAATGGATCGTATGCGCAAACTGATTGCCAGACATATGGTAGACAGTAAGCACACCAGTGCTCATGTTACAAGTTTTACAGAAGCTGATGTAACAAATATGGTTCAATGGCGCGAAAAAGTGAAAGTTGAATTTGAAAAAAGAGAAGGTACTAAACTCACATTCACTCCCATGTTTGTAGAGTGTATTGCTGCAGTGATCAAAAAATTCCCTTTAATAAATTGTTCTGTAGAGGCTGATAAAATCATACTGAAAAAAGATATCAATATTGGTATGGCCACTGCTCTACCATCCGGTAATTTAATAGTACCAGTTATAAAAGCTGCGGATCAATTGAATATCGTGGGACTAAGTAAAGCTGTTAATGGATTAGCAGATGCTGCAAGAAATAATAGACTGAAACCAGAAGAAACAACTGGTGGTACTTTTACTTTAACCAATGTTGGAACTTTTGGAAGTCTAATGGGAACGCCTATCATTCCTCAACCACAAGTAGCTATCTTGGCAGTGGGTGCTATTAAGAAAAGGCCCATGGTAATTGAATCTGCAAATGGTGATACGATTGGTATCAGACATATGATGTATCTCTCCTTAAGTTACGACCATAGAATTGTAGATGGAAGCATTGGCGCCTCATTCTTAACTGCGGTAGCAAAAGCATTTGAAAGTTGGGATCCCAATAAACAATGGTACCAATATTTATAAATTATTTATAAAAAAAGCTGCTTTAATGGCAGCTTTTTTTAAGTGTTTTAATGATTTGCATAATCACTCAAATAATCAAATTCCTTTGTTAGTTTTCCTTCTTTCAAAATGGTAGCTCGTTCAATGGTTGTAGACCCGCCAGTTCTGATATCATTTAAAATATATTTTATCAATTGTTCTCCAAAAAAGCGACTAGCATCTCTTGGCAATTCATTGGGAAGATTTCCCACTGCCATGATATCAATGCTTCCTGAAAGATAAGGAGCAGTTTTTTCTCCTGTTATTTTATCTACACCATACACAGGGTTGTCTATTGTAGCATCACCTAAATTACAGGGTACGCTACCGTTTTTATCATCTGTAATATCAGCAATTGCTTGAATTCTAAAATCTGAAGATTGCAAATCTTTCATTTCAAAAAATGGCGGAATTCGAGGTTCCCAGTAAATTCCATTCATTAAAATATCTGTCTGAGATAAGTAAGGTTTGAAAAGTGATTGATACAAATTTGGTTGCTCATGAAAATCTATCCTTGAATAGTTTTTATTAATCTTATGCTGATATAAATCGGCTCCTTTTAAATGCGTATAAACAGGGTAGTCGAATTCGCGTGAAAGGTATTCATCCGATTCCACTTCCTGCACATCCATCAAGTTCATAACTTCCACAATACCATGAGCTACCCTACCACTGCCTGTTACTACAATTTTTATAGAGGGCAGCTTTAAACCAAAATAAGTATGAATCAATTCTCTATAATCCTTTACATCGCCAACTCTTCCTATATGATAAGCACCAGTGCGATTTCCATATGTCATTATCCCATTATGAGCTCCAACAATACCAGCAAAAAATCCAAATCCAATAATTCGCTGACCATCTTTATGTTCTAAGCATTCATAATCAATCAGGGTTATACCCAAATCCATCATAGCATGCATTAATTTTTGATTATACGATTGCTTCTTTTTGGTATGAGAAAAGAAAATATATTTTTTGTTGGGTATTAGTTGAGATAAAGGCACTTCTTTAATTCCCAATAATAGATTACAATCATTTAAATCTTCTGTTACTTCTATACCAGCATGAATATATTCTTGATCACTAAAACATCTATTTTCAGAATGCTGCACTTTAATTTTAATGTCAGAAAAATGAGCCACCAAAAATTTGCATTGTGCTGGAGTTAATGCCACCCGGTTGTCGGATGGAATTTTTCCTTCTCTAATAAGTCCTATGACTAGCATTGTGTTATCTTTGCATGGCAAGATAAGCCATTTACAACCCTGAGAAACAGATTTTAAGCTATTACTATGAACCATTTTGAATTATATCAAATACCCGTATCATTCAAGCCCGATGTTACCATAGTAAAAAAAAGGTTTTATCAATTAAGTAAAGAATATCATCCAGACTTCTTTGTAAATGGAACCAGCGAGGAAAAAGAGCATGTTTTGGTAATTTCAGCTCAGATAAACAAAGCTTATCAGATTTTCAATGATGAGAATGCCCTCATCAAATATATTTTAATGGAGAAAGGGTTATTGGTGGAAGAAGAAAAATATCAATTATCAACTGATTTTCTAATGGAGGTAATGGACATTAATGAACAACTAATGGATGTGGAAGATCAAGAATCGAAGAATAAGATTCATCAACAAATCGAATTCTTACTAAAAGACATATATGAGCCTGTTAAAACGATTATTACAAATTATCAAGAAGGTGTTTCTTCCGAAAAAGAGTTGTTGCAAGTAAAAGCGTATTATTATCAGAAAAAATATTTAGACAGGATTTTGGTTGAGTTATAATGTTGCCGTAATATTGCAGCCCGTCGAAAGCGGATTGGTTAGCAGAGGCTAATCTCTATACCTTGTCTTAGCAAACTTCAAGAATGCTTTGAGCTGAAAAGCCCAGATGGCGGAATTGGTAGACGCGCTAGACTCAAAATCTGGTTATCGCAAGGTAGTGCAGGTTCGATTCCTGTTCTGGGCACAAGAGGCATTCCGTTGGGATTGCCTCTTTTTTTTTGCCTAAAATGATTTAATTTTCCATTAGAAGCATTTTTTGTTATATGAATTTTGATAGCCCTAGAAAATTTACCAAGTCCATTCTATTTACTTTTTTGATTTTATTACTACATAATCAATCTTTTTGTCAATCTGATAGCATCTATTATTGGCAAAAAGAAATTACAAACTGTTCTTCTTTAACAAAGTCTAAAGACTTAACTCAAAATATAAGATCTTACTTAATAAGAACAAATAAAAAATATTTATTTGAAGATGCTACGATCTTATTATTAGCCTCTTCGAATAGTGAGTATTCAAAAGAACTATTTCATGATTTATTTTATTTGGTCGAATCTATATCAAAATCTAAAAAGTTAGAAACTGAATTCTCAGTTTTTGCCATTCGATTAGAGTCAAGCGACAAATATTTAAGTACTGTAGCAAAATATCAATTATATTATTTCTACACCCTTTTTTACTACCATCTTAAGGATTTTTATTATGCTAATAAATATTGCGATTTATTCCTTAAATATGGACAGCATGTATTTTCAGGAGATTATCAATCAAATTTTATTTTAAATGCGATGACCATCTCAGCATTAATTGATATTGAGAAAAATGATTTAAATAGTGCTTTTCAAAAATTGAAATCCACACTTGATAGCAGTATTGCAAAAAAGAATAATGCTTGGATAGGAATCACTAAAGGTAATATTGGAGACATTTTTTATAGACAGGGGAAATTTGAAGATGCAATTGTTTATTTGAATGAAGACATAAAAACAAGCTTAGCGAATAATGAGAACCAAAGTGCTTTAAATTCATATTTAGAAATTAAGGATATTTATTCGAAACAATTTAAAAGCGATAAAGCTGAAATTTACTTAGATAGCGCTTATAGTTTATTAAAAACAATTATTGATCCCAATCCATTAGCTGAAGAAGAGTATATAACAGAATGTATAGAAGTTTATACTTCATTAGCTAATCGTTTTTACTTAAAAAAAGATTTTACAAATGCAAGTAAATTCTTTGCTAAAGCTGCTGAACTTCAAAATACAA
>Ga0208106_1000125_pt1 | contig 29900 bp, 21 predicted proteins | sample CryBogCBE25Jul08_FD_184577 | JGI IMG/M metagenome (GOLD analysis project Ga0208106, IMG submission 184577) | Freshwater microbial communities from Crystal Bog, Wisconsin, USA - CBE25Jul08 (SPAdes) | ecosystem: Environmental > Aquatic > Freshwater > Lake | place: Crystal Bog, Wisconsin, USA...
TAATTAGCGTTATAAATTTTTACAAGATGCTAATTAAACTTACCCTTATTAAAGTATTTATTTCAAAATAAATCAGAATTTAAGCTTAAATTGTAGAATCGAAAGTAATGAATTATGAAAAGAGAAAACACCATTTTAGCCCTACTATTTTTAGGTATGGTGATCTATCTTTCAGTTTTCAATTTGCCTTATAATAGTTTTCATTCAATAGAAAAAATAGATGGCGTTTTTAAAGATAAATTTTATGAATGGAAATTTATTTATGCTAGTGACAATGTGGTTAATATCTTCAATTATTACAACAGAGCGGAAGTTGATTTTCTTACACTTATCCTAAATTTATTTTTTTGGGGATTCATTTGTGTGGCTATTTCATCTTATATATTTAACCGAAAAAAAAATAAATCTTAGTGGTATTTTAAATACTGTGCAATTATAATACTCCCTCTAATTTAAAGACCCAAGCATAATTGCAGGGATTGTTTGCCGGGTTAATATTAGGGACTTTGATAATTAATTTTCCGTTTTTATAGGTTGAAGAAACAGTTGCATCAGAACCAACCAACGAAACTCTGATAGGTTTGTTCACTTGTTCAACCAATAAATCAGTAGTTGGAAATTTAGTGCTGATCAGATAAAGGTCTTTCCCTTTTTGTGTATAATATTGAGTGGTACCGTTATTTATCGATGGAGATTTCTCCCATTTCCGAGTAGCATAAATAGCTTCTCCATTTACTTTAAGCCATTGCCCCATATCACTCAGTCTTTGTTGCATAATCACAGGAATTCGACCATCAGCTGTTGGTCCTACATTCAACAATAAGTTTCCTCCTCTGGCCACTTTATTAATGAGAATATGCACCAACTCTTGAGAAGTAGAATAATCATCTAATTGCTCCATTCGGTTATATCCAAAGGAACCAGCAATGCCCCTACATTCTTCCCAAGGATGATCAAATTTGGTAACATTAGCATCTCCAGCATCTACAAGGTCATATTCTGTGGTGTAGATTCCACCATGTTTACTTCTTGTTTCTTTACCCCAACGATCGTTTACCACAACGGTTGATTTTACAGGAGATTCATTATACAACCACGAAAGAAACTCGGTACTTTTCCAGCTAGCCGATGGATAATCCCATTCACCATCAGTCCAGAAAATATCTGGTTTGTAGGTATTTACCAATTCCTTCATTTGAGGCATCATGTGTTCATCCACATATTGATTAATGGTTTCTGGTTTACATAAAGGGTTGTACCATTCATAGAGTGAATAATAATATCCCATTTTTAAATTGATTCCTCTAACTGCTTTAGTTAAATCACCTAAAAGATCACGGTGTGGACCAATATCCATGGCATTCCAATTCCAGGCAAGTTTTGAGGGCCATAGTGTAAAACCCTCGTGGTGCTTGGAAGTAAGTACTACATATTTCGCACCAGCTCTTTCAAATAATTTAGCCCATTCTTCCGGCTGATAGGCTTCTGCTTTAAACAAAGGAGCAAAGTCTTGATATTTAAAATCATTACCAAATGTTTGATTATGAAATTTTGTAAAGTACGATTGTGTATTGCCTGGCTCCACTAATTTCCGCCAATACCACTCTGCATAACGGTCGTAAACACCTACTCCATCCCTCGCAGTTGGGCTATACGCGGGCACAGAAAACAAACCCCAATGAATAAAGATGCCAAATTTGGCGTCTTCAAACCAGGTAGGAGTGGGTCTGCTATCAATAGAATTCCAGTCGGAAGTATAGGTTTTTTGTGCATTTAGGAATGAGCAGGTTAAAAATGAAATTAGAAATATGAGCAATAATCGTTTCATGAGTGTTAATTGTTGTTGTCTATTAATTATCCATACAATTGGCTATCTCAATATAAGAATTATTTTTTCACTTACTTCTCCAAATACTGATATCCTAAATAAAACAACAAAAAGCTGTCTCATTCATTTCTTTCATTTTAACGTTACTAAATTCAATCCTTAAACCCTTTTTAAAATGCGACATATTGATTTCAACCCTATTAAAAGGAGCTGATAAATCAAATAGTCAAAATTGTTTCGAACTATGAATGATATTAGAGAGCAAGTCGCGTGAAATTAAATCGAAAATACTTCTACCTAACAATTGTTCCGTAGACATCTCAAAAATTTGAGTTGTTTTTTTGGTTTGAAAATTTTATTTCGCCCAAAACATTGATTAATATAATTCCGTTAGGCGATCCATTTAAAATCTGGCTATTACGTAATTCGCTTTTTTTGATTAACCCATTACTAATTTCCTTTTCTGTTACATCTGAAAAGTATGAATCAAATCAAATATACTTTTGGAAATTTAACTGAAGGCCTATAAAATTTTAGTGGTTTAATTAAATACTCATCCAATAAGGAATAATGTTGATTTTTATAAGTGAATGACTGCTCAATTAATTTGTCATTTTATAATTACAAACATCCAAACAGTTTAGAAAAATGGCGAGACCAACAATAATAAAGATGTTATTTAAAAAACTTAAAAACAATAAAAAGGGGATTAAATACAAACTGAGTTGCTAAAAATACATAATTAAAAATCATTATCTTCGAGACTAGTGTTTACAATTATCAATTAATCAGAACCTATTTTTAATACTATTATATTTTATGTTAGCGGATAAAATCTTAAATGGCTCTGAATTACCTGAAAAAACACTTTGTTTTACTTTTGACGATGGTCCAGGAAAGTCTTCCAGCAAGAATTTTGGTCCACACACCTTAGAAGTTGCAAGGTATTTAAAGGAAGAGGAAATCGTGGCCACTTTTTTTATGGTTGGTAAATTTGTAAAATCATATCCTGAAGTTGTTCGAGAAGTTAAAAAATTAGGTCATATTATCGGTAGTCATACTTATAGTCATCCTGATATGAATAAAGAATTCAATAAAGGTAAAAATTTGGTTTCCGAATTCACAAAAACCGAAAAATTATTGAAAAAATTTATTGATGAGGATACTATTTATTTTAGGCCACCTTTTGGCAGATGGAATATCCTTTTAAGTGAGCAAATAAACAACGGCCTTGATAGCAACTTTAAATATCTTGGCCCAATTGGTTGGAATATTGATGGATCTGATTGGTATTATTGGAGTAGCAGAGATAAAGATAGAACTACAAAATGTGCAGAAAACTATTTAAGGCTCATTAAATCAGAAGGAAAAGGTATCATCTTAATGCACGATTCAAGTGCCAATAGAAATTTTTTTTGGGCTTTTATTAGACAACGTTATAATCAATCTCTTGAATTACTAAAGATTATTATACCTGTTTTAAAAAGAGACGGTTATTCTTTTATTAGTTTAAAAGATATTCAATTTGAGTATTAGCTCTTTCTAAGAAAAACATATTCAAGGCTCCATTTACAAAATTTTATCACCAAATAAAAGAAACGAAATATTCTTATAAAAATATTTCTGCTTTCAATCCAAGAAGCTCGATAATGAAGCATTGTGCTGGGTTCTGATGTACTATTCTGCTGGTCAAAAACTTGATTGAATTTCTTATAAAATAACCCTTTCGCTTTTATTTGTACAAAAGAAAGACTCATCAAATAATCTGTTCTATCACCAGTTACACCTTCGACATATCTCCCGAACTTTTCAAAAAAATTGCTCCTTCTAACATGTGGATGATCACTATAAAAATAGAATTTCCGATGATTAGGATACCAGGGTTCTGGATGAAAATCTAACAAAGCGAAGTCTTCGTCAAACGGTTTGAGAAAAGGATAGCTGAAGTAGGAATAAAATCTGATAATATCAATATCCGCTTGCGTGCTCATAATCGTCATAGACTTTGCAAAAATAGCCGGGAATACTGGTCGAGGTATAAAATCTTCCTGAACATATAAAGTATATTCGGTTTTAACTGCATCTTGACCTTTGTTATTATTATTCCCTAATCCTTTATTTACAGGAGTTGTAAGCAACTTAAATGAAAATTTTTTTTGTAATTCATTTACTCTAGAAAGATGTTCTTCGTTGCTTCCATCGTCAGTAACTATCACTTCTTCAAATGTGCAACGCAAATTTTCAAAAGCAGTTAACAAATTCTTCAAAGAATTACTACGATTGTAATGAGAAATTAATAGGGTAACCCCATTAAAATGATAAACTCTTTCTGTCATATATAAAATTAAAACTCAAGTTTAATTAAAATGAAGTTGATTTATCTTTAAGACCTAGTTGGAAGACTATTTCTAAACCACTTTTACTTAAATCCTAATAATTGCAAATTTATAAACTTTATTTTTTATAGATTACAAATATAGCATATGTAAATCAAATCTAATTTTACTTTAACAATACCTAATATATAAAATTATATTCGAATGTTATATTTGAAAAGAATTCTATCAATTTTCTTTATCAAAATTAAATTAGAAAGAGACCATTGCTTTTATTACCTGATTAGAAGGATCAATTAAAGAGGAAAATTTGGTAGATAATTTATCAAAACTAATTACATGTGTGATGTAATTCATGGGTTTTATTTTACCTACTTCAATTGATTCAATAACCTGATTGAAATCAAGTTTCGTTGCGTTTCTGCTGCTCATTAAAGTCGCTTCCCGTTTATGAAATTCCGGATGAGAAATCGATATGTCTTCTTTTTGTAATCCAACAAGCACATACTTACCTCCATGCGCTAAATATGAAAGCCCTTGATTTATAGCATGCAGATTTCCCGTAGCATCAAAAACAACTGTGGGCATTTCAGATTTTGTAATCTCTAAAATCCTTTCCATGGCAAGCTCTTTTTGAGAGTTAATCACAAAGACAGAATCCATTATTTTTTTACAAAAATCTAAACGATGTTCATTAACATCCATAACCATCACATTAGCTCCAGCAATTCTTGCAAATTCAATAATTCCTAAACCAATAGGTCCCGCACCTATTACCAATACATTTTCATTGGGCTGAACATTTGCCCTTCGCACTGCATGAGCACCAATTGCTAATGGTTCTATTAGGGCCAACTCTTCAACACTTAAACCTTTGCCATCAATGAGTGCCTCATTAGGTATAAGTATATATTCACACATACCTCCATCACTGTGAACTCCAAATACAGACATTTCAACACAACAATTTGGCTTTCCCATTTTACATGCGATACAATGACCACAATTAAAATAAGGAATCAATGTAACCAGCTGACCTACTGAAAAACCAGCAGCATCTGTTTCAACAATGGATAATGCCAATTCATGCCCTAACACTCTAGGATAATTAAAATAAGGTTGCGTTCCTTCATAAGCATGTAAATCAGTTCCACAAATACCTATTCTCTCAACTTTTAATAAAGTTTTGCCAGGTTCTGGAACTGGCTTATTCATTTCAACATATTCAAGTTCTCCGGGTGTTTTACAAACAAGTACTTTCATAGATTCACCTTAATTTCAGCAAAATTTATAAATGTTGATTTACAAGTAAATCTAATAATTTATTTTCCTTATTATTACCAAACTAACTAAATCAAATAGTATGAAAGTTTTCAATATCATATTCATAGTTGTTTTTATTCTTTTTGCTGCAGTACAGTATAATGATCCAGACCCTTATTTATGGATTCCCATTTATTTATACCCTGCTGTACTTTGTTATCTGGCGATCCAGCATAAATACCCTATTAGGGGATATTATATTGGATTTGTAATCTTTGGGGTTTATGCCATTTACAAAATATTCGATGAAAATGGAGTGATCGATTGGATCAGATATCATCAGGCTACTAGTATTGCCTCTACTATGAAAGCGGAGCAGCCATGGATTGAAGAAACAAGAGAGTTCTTTGGATTGGTAATTATTTTAGTTGTATTAGCAATTAATTTAACAATCGGTAACAAAAGAATTTCCAAAAAATAAGGGCCATTCTTTTTAGAATAGCCCTTTAAAAAATCTAAATGTTTAATTATTATTTACCAACAAATTGAACAGAGGAGACAGCAACAGTGGCTGTCTCTTTTTCTTTTCGTTTAGAACTAATATAAATTGTGTGCAAGGCACCATCAGTGATGGCTGCAATGCTGATTGGCATGAAGGCAAAATTGGCTTTCGAATTAGCAGCAGGCAAGAAAGTAGCTTTACCTAATAACTTACCATTTTCCGCATCTAAATGCACTTCAAAATCCACTCCAATTTTTGGGGCTACTAAAAAGCCCATCATAAAGTTTAATGATCCTACACCGGTTAAGTCAATTCCTTCTAAAGCAAACCAACCTGGTTGAGCTGGTGCGATCATTAAATTCATTCCATTATAATTGGCTACAGTAAATCCATTTACTTTTTCTTTCCCAGTAAATGAAATACTTGCTGCATTTAATGCTGCACTGTTTCTTCCTGTAAGTGCTTTAATATTATTTCCGCCTTTATCAGTATAACTTGCTGATAAAACTAAACTTGTTCCAGGCTTTGCATTTGCTGGTGGAATAATTGTCCCGCTTGCAGATAAGGAAGGTTTTGCCGCAGTCTTATTGCTTAATCCAACTACGTATTGAATAATCTTTTTCAAATCAGACTCTGCAATATTGGGATGTGCAGCCATTGCTACATCGCCCCAAACTCCTGCCCCACCTTTACGAATTTTCTGACTTAAATAATTTACCACATCCGGGCTCTTCGCATATTTTGCAGAAACCAATGTAAATGCTGGCCCTATTGATTTTTCAGCTTCTTTATGACAGCTTTTACAATCCATGGTTTGTGTCAAAACTTTTCCTTCAATATTAGAACCAACGCCGTTAGTTGCAATTGCAGCTTTATCATATCCTTGCAAATAATCAACTGCTACATATAAATTAGCAGGATCAATTCTGGAATCATCTCCTTTATCAGTAACAGAAACAGAATAACTAATTGCTTGTCCAGGTAAGAAGAAAGATTTATTACTTCCTTTCAATTCAATATGAACTTCCGGAGTTTCATTACCTGCATAAATTTCAACTGCATTACTTTTACTGGTAGCATCTTTAGAATCTTTTAGCTCAACTGAAATTTTATAATCACCAGCTGTATTATAAGTATAGTTGATAAAAGGCTCTTTTGTTTCTTGTTTAGTTCCATTTCCAAGATCCCATGTATAAGTAATTTTATCGTTTTCGGGATCTTTTGCTTCAACAGTTGCTTTTATTTTAAAGGGTAAATTACCCGTAGTCTTATCCACTTTAATACCACTGATTTTTGGAGCCCTATTACCACCAGTATATTCAATTACACTTAAGCCAGCATCAGGATTTTTTTGAAACCAACCCGTACCATATTCTAACAAATAAATTTTCCCATTAGGAGCCACTTCCATATCGATACAGTTATGTAAAGCAGTATGTTCCATAAATGGTTCCATCTTATCAAAATCGCCATTTGGCTTCATCGACACAGCTTTAATCCAACCTCTCATCCAATCATAGAAAAATAATTTTCCATTATAATAATCTGGATAGCGTGTTTCTGCGGGGAACATATCGGTATAATAAACGGGCCCTGCCATTGCATTCCGACTTCCAGTTCCTAATTCAGGGAAATCAGGAGAATTGCCATATGGATACCAAATAAATGCTGGTTGCGCAGGAGGCAACTCTTTGATACCTGTATTATTTCTAGAATTATTTATTGGCTTTAGAGGATCAAATGCCGCACCTGGAACTCCAGTTGCATAATTGTATTCATGATACGCATAATTGTTTCCCACAAATAAAGGCCATCCAAAATAGCCAGCTTTACGAGCTTGATTTAATTCATCATAGCCTTTAGGGCCACGTGTGGCAAAGCTATCGGCATTTGCATCAGGACCTACTTCACCCCAATAAAGATTACTATTTTTCTGATCTACTGAAATACGATAAGGATTGCGATTGCCCATCACATAAATTTCAGGTCTTGTGTTAGGAGTTCCCACAGGAAATAAATTTCCCTCTGGAATTTTAATGGTTCCATCATCATTTACCTTAATGCGCATGATTTTACCACGCAAATCATTACTATTACCCGCTGATCTTCTTGCATCATATTGCTCATGTCCTGGAACATCATTGAGTGGTGCAAAACTACTACTCACATATTTAGCACCCGGTTCATCAAATGGAGTACTATTGTCTCCTGCTGAAAAATATAAAAGATTATCAGGACCAAAAGCTATGGAACCCCCAGTATGACAACATATTTCACGTTGTGATTTTACATCCAAAATCACTTTCTCCGTTTTATTATCAATAGTATCATTAACAAAAGTAAAACGCGATAATCGGTTTACACTTGTGTCGACTGGACTATAGTAGATATAGACCCAATGATTCTTTGCAAAATTTGGATCCTTACAAATACCTAATAATCCTTCTTCTGCATTTACGTTTGGTGTATGTAATGTTTTCCAATACACATTTAAAAATCCAACTTGTTTTACCTGTTTTGTTTCTGCTTTATATAATAACAATTCACCTCTGCGTTGCGCAATGATCACATCATAGTTTGGTAGAATCGTCATTTCAGTAGGCTCGAAAAAAGTTCCTTGCACTAATGAAACTTTTGCAAAACGATCTTCATCTGGTGCGTATTCAGATGTTGCTTTACCATAGTTCAAATTTTTATTTTCACCAATGGCATATTGGATACCACCTAATAAATGCTTGGTGTAATTTTCATCGGTGTATGATTCAGCTGTATGACCCAACTCGGTATAAAATGCACGGCCACCATCATATTCATGATACCAAGCCATTGGATGGTTTCCCATTCTATGTCCACCTTTATAAGTTGCTTCATCAATATTAATAAGCACATGGATATTACTATCTAGTTGCTTTCTGAAACTGTAATATTCGTCGGTGCGAGTCCATGTGGCAGGCAAATGTTTTGTGGCACCAAATGTTTGATCAACAACATGCAAGGTTGCTTGTTGGACATTGGGGAAAGTGTCGTTGATTCCAGGATGATCGATGAAATAATTTCCAACCAATCTGCCATACCAACCCCAATCATATTCCGTATCAGTAGCTGAGTGTACTCCCACAAATCCGCCACCAGCTTGAATGTATCTTTCAAAAGCAGTACGCTGTCTATAATCTAGCACATTACCAGTGGTACTCATAAAAACAACTGCAGCATATTTCTTAAGACTGTCTTCATTAAAAATTGCCGCATTTTCTGTGGTATCTACATCATATCCATTTTCTAAGGCTAGCTTTTGAATAGCGGCTATTCCATTTGGAATTGAGGCATGACGATATCCAGATGTTTTACTAAATACCAGTAAACGAGGTTTACCACTTCTTTTATTACTACATGAGAATAAAGTAATTGTAACAATTGCTGCAAGCAGCAGGACAAGCATTTTTTTCATTGAATGTTTTTAACCGTTAAAAGTGGGGAAATTATATGGAAGATAAATATAGGCTAATCCAGTAAAGCAAAAAATCTATTTTGGAGATTTTAATTGCCATTCATCCAATAATTATTATCGCTTAAAAAGCATCAACAATGATCCAATAAGCGTTAAAATGATAATTAATTTTCTATAGTGCTCTTCCTTCACTTTATCAACCAATTTCAGACCTACTAAAAAACCTATCATTAAAGTAGGAAGCAAGTATGCATCTATCTGTATACTTTGTATGGAAATATTTTTCCATAAGAATACCTGGAAGGGTAATTTAAATAAGTTCATGAAAAGAAAGATCCATGCGGCAGTACCAATAAAATCATTCTTTTCTAAACGCATCGCCAAAAAATACAAGTTTGAAAATGCTCCAGCCAAATTGCCTAACATGGTTGTAAAACCTGCTGCAAGTCCTGTACCTACAACAAACAAAGGATTTGTGGGAACAGCTTTTGATTTGCGGTATTCCATAAATAGAATAATAACAACCGTTAGCAAAATTATCACTGCCATAATTTTACGGAACAACACTTCATTCATATCCTTACCTACATAAATACCTAATAATATTCCAATGATCATCCAGGGAGTTATTTTCCAAAAATGAACCCACTTTGCATGTCGATTATAATAACACACCGCAGCGATATCAGATAAACATAATAATGGCAAAACGATACCAGTAGACGCTTTGCTCCCAAACACAAATGCCATTAAGGTTACACTAAGCATATCAATACCCTTCAACCCAGCTTTTCCAAGACCGATAAAAAAAGAGGCGAAACAAATAATTAACCAGGTAGATGCTGGATACAGAGTAAGAGTTTCCATTTGTATTTTTAAAGGCAACAAGATAAAAAGTAAGATGTGAAAATAAATTATCTGTGTATACTCATAAATTTTATTTCAACAATGAAAGAAACTTTAACTTTAAACTTCATACCCGCTACTCCTAATACTTGCCATTAAAATAAGTAAATAGCTTTCAGCGGAATTAAACAAATCGTGTAATAAAATTCTATGTCATTCCCATTGAAGTCGCTCAAGTTTTTTTGTCTCCTTGTATCATTTCTTTTTGTAATTCAAGACAACCATGCTCAATCTGTCATTCGTAGTTATCAAAAAGAAAAAGACGGGGTTAGTTTTTCATTAGAAAAGGGTGTCATGAATATTCGTATTTGCATGGATGATATCGTTCAAATAAAATACTCTGTTTTAAACAGCTTCCCAACTTTTAATTCTTTAGTTGTAAATAATTCTTTTACGCAACCCGTAGATTTTAAGGTAACAGAAAATGGAACTGATATTATCATCAGCACTTCGAAATTACATATCCAGGTAAATAGAAAAACCAGTGCCATCAGCTATCTTTCTATAGATGGAAAATTGATAACTTCAGAAGATAATACTTACAGTAAATCCATGCAAAAACAAACTGTTGCAGGCATTGCTACTTATAGCTGCAACACTGTTTTTAATTCACCCGCAGATGAGGCATTATATGGACTTGGTTGTCATCCAATAGATACCGGATCTATCAACTATAAAGGAAGAGACCAGGATATGACCATAAAATATTTAACAGGTGCAATCCCTGTATTGCTTTCCACCAAAGGATTTGGACTATTCTGGGATAATTATGCATCTTCGAATTTTTACGGAGCCCTAGACAACAATCGGAAATTCAAATATGTTTCTGAAAGTGGAAATCAAGTAAACTATTATTTTTTTTACGGACCTAGTTTTGATCATATCATCGACCTCTATCGCCAAACAACTGGTAAAGCTCCGATGTTTCCAAAATGGTCTTTTGGACTTTTTCAATCTCAGGATAGATACCTGAGTCAGGCAGAAATGATCAGTGTAAAAGATAACTATAGAAATAATCATATACCTGTTGATGCAATAGTCCAAGACTGGTATTACTGGGATCCTTTACCTATCGGTTCGCATGTAATGAAACAAGAACGTTATCCCAATCCAAAAGTATTGGTAGATGAATTGCACAAAGCAAATCTTCATACCATGATTTCTATCTGGCCAGTATTTGGTACCGGCACTCCTAATTTTGATGCACTCAAAAAAATGGGCGGACTCACATCAGTTACCTGGGATAATGTAGTGACTCACACTTTCGATACTTATTACGATGCACATAATCCTGCAGCTCGTGAACTCTATTGGGATCAAGCAAGAGATAGTTTAGTAAAACGATTTGGCTGGGATTCATGGTGGGTTGATCAGTGCGAACCGGATAATGGCGCATTATTAGACGAACGTCGAAAAGCTAATTTCTCTGTAGGTAAAGGCATTGACTATTTTAATACTTATGCTCTAGAACATAGCAAGGGCTTATATAAAGGTTGGAGAAGAGATATTGAAAATAAACGTGCTTTCTTTTTGATCAGACAAGCATTTGCCGGACAACAAAGAAATGCCACAACTTTATGGTCTTCTGATATCAGCTGTAGTTTTGAATCCTTTAAAGTGCAAGTGCCACAAGGTATTAACGCCTGCGCCTCAGGGATTCCTTACTGGACTTCCGATATTGGGGGATATCATTATAATTGGCAGGCAGCCGATTGGTCTAAGCCTGAATTCCAGGAACTTTTCACCAGATGGTTTCAGTTCGGAGTTTTCTGTCCCATTTTCCGCATACATGGTAAAGGAGAGCGAGCCTTGTTTTCAAAAAATTGGAGTGAGGAAACTAAAAAAACTTTACTTGGATATGATAACTTAAGATATCGACTACTTCCTTATATCTATTCATTAGCAGGAAGTGTTACGCAAGAAAATTATACCATCATGCGTGCCTTGAGTTTTGATTTTGGAAATGATGAGAAAGTTCATCAGATTCCTGACGAATATATGTTTGGACCAGCCTTCTTAGTAAATCCAGTTACCGAACAATTGTATAGTGGAGCCAATGCATCGAAAGGAAAAAATACTAGAGAAGTTTATCTTCCAAAGGGAGCTAATTGGTACGACTTCTGGACTGGCAAACAATTTACTGGCGGACTCACTTTGTCTGCAGCTGCACCACTAAATACCATTCCATTATATATTAAAGCTGGATCCATAGTTCCGATGGGGCCGTTGATGGAATACGCTACCGAACTTCCGGCAGATAATATTGAATTAAGAATCTATGCTGGAGCGGATGGACAGTTTAAGTTGTATGAGGATGAAAACGACACTTATCGTTATGAAAAAGGCAATTTTGCTACTATTTTATTTCATTGGAAAGATCAACAGAAGCAATTAACTATTTCCGAAACAAAAGGAAAATTCAATGGTATGCTTCAAAAAAGGAAGTTCCATATCGTGTTAGTTGATGCCGATCATGGCAACGGAATTAATATATCAAGCAAAATTGATAAAGTTGTGGAATATGCCGGGAAGGAGATAAAAATGACTTTTAAATAGATATTTTCTAATAAAAAATACTTTTATGCTAAATCAATGGAGGTTATTATCAATTTTCACTGTTTTTGTTGCATCGCTTTTTATCCAAAGTTTTGCACAAAATGATGCCTCCATTCCCAAACTGATTGAAAAAGATGGCCGTCATGCACTGCTTGTTGATGGCAAACCATTTTTTATTCTGGGTGCTCAGGCTCATAATTCCAGTGCCTGGCCGGGTATGTTAGCATCTGTTTTTTCAGCCATCAAAGAAATAAATGCGAACACTTTAGAGGTTCCTATTTACTGGGAACAGATCGAACCAGTACCCGGGAAATTTGATTTTTCATTAATTGACACATTGTTAGTTCAATCAAGAAAAAATCAGGTTCATGCAGTGCTGCTTTGGTTTGCCACATGGAAAAATGGAAGTAACCATTACATGCCTGAGTGGATGAAAAAGGATGCCATAAAATATCCAAACATCATCAGTGAAAATGGTTCCCATGTGGATTCTCCATCCCCCAATTTTATAGCAACTTTGGAAGCAGACAAAAAGGCGTTTGCTGCTGTTATGCGCTACCTTAAAAAAGCAGATAAGCAGCATACTGTAATTATGGTGCAAGTTGAAAATGAACCCGGAGCATGGGGAAGTGTGAAAGATTTTTCAGATACAGCACTACTATTATTTAAGCAACAAGTCCCAAAGGAATTATTAGAACCTACCCTATTAAAACAATTAAATATTTCGGATAGCACTATTGTTACGGGTAACTGGCAAAAAGTATTTGGTGAAAGGGCAGATGAATATTTTCAGGCATGGTCTGTAGCAAGATTTATTGAGCAGGTAACTGCAGCAGGTAAGCTAGAATATGCTTTACCCATGTATGTGAATGCGGCATTGCGCAACCCACTTACTAATCCTTTAGCAAACACCTATGAAAGTGGTGGACCAACAGATAATGTGATTCCAATCTGGAAAGTTGCAGCCCCATCAGTAGATCTTCTTGCGCCAGATATTTATGAATTTGGTAGTGAGAAAATTTTAAAAGTAATGGAACTTTATGCGCGTAAAGACAATCCACTTTTTGTACCGGAAGCAAGTTTTACTTTTGATAAAGCAAAATATATTTATCAAGTTTTAGCACTTAGTGGCATTGGTTTTGCACCTTTTGGAGTGGACGATAATAATCAGAGTTTCACTAAAGAAACTATTTTAAATCACCTAACCCCTTTTGCCCAGGAGTACCATATATTATCGACCATGATGCGCGAATTAGCACAGTGGAGTTTTGATGGAAAAATCAAAGCTGTTGTTGAACGCGAAGATAATAGAGAACAAAAGATTGATCTGGGTAACTGGCAAGCGACTATATTTTTTGGAGGCGATGGAAGAGCCAATGCAGCTCCCATCCATTCCAAGCCAATAGGTAAACTCATGATCATTGCTTTGGAGGAAAATAAGTTTCTAATGATTGGATCAGATTGTCATATTAGTTTCAAACCGATAGGCAAAAATGTCGGTCACGAATGGCAGTATGGGAAAGTGGAAGAAGGAACTTATGATAAAGGAAAATTTAAATTGCTCCGCATTCAAAATGGTGATGAAACAGATTGGGGCGGACCAGGATTTGGAACGAAGCCATCTGTTTTACAAGCAACATTAATTGTCAGATAAAATTAATAAGGAGGTACACCAACAGAAGTCCAACCTCCGTCAATTACTAAATTTTGACCCATAATTTGTCGCGATGCCGGCGACATTAAAAACAATGCTGCATTTACAATATCATCAGTGGTAGATGGACGGCCCGATGGTGTAATGCGCGACCAGATCTCCAGATAATCAGGATCTTCAATCAATGTGCGCTCAGTTAAAGTTGCACCCGGCACCATGGTGTTGATATTTATTTTGTGCGGACCTAAATCAATCACCAGATTTCTTACTAATTGGTCAAGTCCTGCTTTCGTCATCCCATAGGCTGCTAAAAATGGATGAGCTGCATGTGCTGTTACTGAGGAGGTGATGAGTATACTTCCGCCATGTCCTTGTTTCACCATTTGTCTGGTAGCAGCTTGTGTTAAGAAAAAAGTTCCAAATAAATTAATCTGTAAAAGTCTTTGCATCGACTCTGGCTGATACTCTAAAAAATCGCCATAAGTGGTGATACCTGCATTGGCAAGTAGAATATCTAATTTCCCAAATGTATCCACAGCAAATGTTACTATTCCTTCTATGATTTCCATCGTTGAAATATCGCCTCCGTATGATTCACATAATCCTCCTTCCTCTTTAATTTTACTACTTGCAATTATCGCTAATTCGATATCAATATCATTCAATATAACCCTAGCCCCCTGCAATGCTAACTGACGTGCCACAGCAAAACCAATACCTTTACCAGCGCCAGTAACAATGGCAACCTGGTTATAAAAACTTTGGTTTTCCATAGTATTTTCCTTTTTACTTGATTAATGTGAATCGCGTTGAATTTCTGACCCAGAACAACCTTTTAAATAATCAAAGTCGGCACCTTCTTCGGGTTGCAGCACATGATCTAAAAATTGTTTGGTATATCCCCGGGTATATCCCAGATCGATGGGTATAAAATTTTTCTTACGTGCTTCCAAAATGGCATCATCCACATGCAAGTGCAATTTTCTTTCTGCCACATTCAATGTAATCAAATCACCATTCTCCACAAATGCTAAGTTGCCCCCGATAGCTGCCTCAGGAGAAACATGCAACACCACAGTACCAAAGCCAGTGCCACTCATTCTTCCATCAGAAATGCGCACCATATCAGTAATTCCTTTTTCTAACAATTTTGGTGGGAGACCCATGTTGCCTACTTCGGGCATACCAGGGTATCCTTTTAATCCTACATTTTTCAACACCATGATATTGTTTTCATCGATATCCAAATCAGGATCTGCAATTCTTTCTTTGTAATCATCAATGGTTTCAAACACCACAGCTTTTCCGGTATGATGCATTAAATGCGGGCTTGCAGCAGAAGGTTTTATAACTGCACCTTTTTCACATAAATTGCCCTGCAATACCACGATGCCGGATACTTCATTGAATGGATTTTCTAAGCTCGAGATCACTTCTTCATCATAACACGGACTATCCGAATAATTTTCCAGAATCGTTTTTCCGTTTACTGTAATAGCATCTTTATTTAGTAAGGGAAGCATTGCCTTAATTACTGCAGGCAATCCACCAGCATAATAAAGGTCTTCCATAAAATATTTTCCAGAAGGTTGTAAGTTCACCATTAAAGGAACCGATCTGGAAAAAGTATCCATGTCTTGCAAACTTAGTTCTACTCCCATTCTTCCTGCAATGGCAATCAGATGAATCACAAAATTGGTGGATCCACCAATGGCTGCATTTACCCTGATAGCGTTTTCGAATGCACTTCTTTTCAAAATATCAGATGGCTTTCTATCCTCCGCCACCATTTTTACGATTTCTCTTCCTGTTAATTGTGCAATCAATTTTCTCCCAGCATCAGGAGCGGGTATCGCCGCATTTTGAGGAAGTGATAATCCCAAAGATTCTACCATACAAGCCATGGTGGATGCGGTGCCCATTACCGCACAATGTCCGTCGCTTCTGCACATGCCTGCTTCTGCTGCCAGCATTTCCTGATCGCTCATTTTACCCGAACGATTTGCTTCACTAAAAATCCAGAGATCACTCGTGCTGATACTTTTCCCTTTAAATTTTCCGGTAAGCATCGCACCTCCTGATAAAACAATTGTTGGAATATCTACACTGCAGGCGCCCATAACTAATGCGGGTGTTGTTTTATCGCATCCGCATAAAAGTACCACACCATCCAATGGATTTGCCCGAATCGATTCTTCCACATCAATGCTTACCTGATTTCGATATAACATCGTGGTAGGTTTCATCAAAGATTCTCCTAAAGACATTACTGGAAATTCTACAGGGAACCCACCTGCTTCAATTATTCCACGCTTTACAAATTCAGCTAATTCTCTAAAATGTGAATTGCAGGGCGTTAATTCGCTCCAGGTATTACAGATCCCGATGATGGGCTTTCCTTCTAATTCATCTTGCGGAATTCCTTGTTTCTTAAACCAGGAACGATAAATAAATCCATCCTTGCCCGAACGACCAAACCAACCCCTGCTTCTTAATTCTTTTTTGCTCATAATTTATTTTTTCTGAGACCTTCTAATTGTCTTTGAATAATTATTTAGATGCACTATTAAAGAAGACAAGTTAATCAGAACTTCCCAAAAATTCAACATTCCGTTTTCTGGATTTTATCTAATGATCTGATTGATTTTAGCTGTTTTTACCATTTCCTTATAATAGCCTTAAGATTAAAGTTGATGTTATTTTCATAACACATTTTAATTAACTTCCATAACACTTTCATCAGCCTGACCCCTAATATTTCATCCAATTTCATTAATTCCTTTACGCATGGTTAATAACCAAGAAGAGTTGTTACTGGCAAAAATTGCTGAACTCGAAAAATTGCATATTGTTCATATTCGTGAGATAGCAATTGAAGAGGCATTAGAGAAAGTTCGTGCTAGAACAATGGCTATGCAGCAATCCAATGAACTGGCCGAAACAGCTTTGCAACTGTTTCAGCAATTACAAGATCTGGGCTTTTCATTTTGGCGAACCGGTTTCTATATCTGGAAAAAAGAAGAAGGCCTAGTTCAGGGATGGACCAGCAATGGCGAATTGACAGGAATTTTGCAGCCAATTTTATTTCCCTGGAAAGAAGATGAAGGACACAATGCTATTTACGAATCTTCATTAAATGGGGAATCTGTCTGGGAACAGTACCTCGACGGCGAAGCATTAAAAAAGCATTATGAATGGATGCTTTCATCCTCAACCAATGCTACATCCTTTTCGCAACTGAAAGACGCTGGAGTTAGTTTGCCGGAAAACCAATATAAGTATGCATCCATTTTCAAGCAAGGCTACTTGATGGTAATTGCCACGGAACCACAACCGCAAATGAATGATTTGCTCACAAGATTTGCGAGGGTTTTCGAACAGTGTTATACGCGTTTTATTGATCTTCAGAAAGCAGAAGCTCAGGCAAGAGAGGCACAGATCGAAGCTGCATTGGAAAGAGTGAGAAGTAGAACAATGGCCATGCATCAAAGCGAGGAATTACTGGAAGTAATTACCGTTGTATCTGAACAATTGCAACACCTAAATTTCAGATTTGCTAATGTAAGTTTTGCGATAAATAATCAAGAATTCGATCATACCTTTTGGCTTGCAACACCTGGTCAATCAACTCCTTTTAAGATTCATGTACCCTATATCGACAACCCTGCTTTAAATCGCGTGAAACATGCGCAGAATCATAAAATTGATTTTTTTGCAGATGTATTAACTCCAGAAGAAAACCATGAATGGTTAGTTCATATCATCAATAATTCAATTATAAAAGAGGCATCAGAGGAAACAAAAAAATATTTGCTCAGCAGAGGGGGATTTGCCAGATCAATGGCGTTGACCAATCATATTTCTTTTACAATTGGCAATTTTGCATCAGTTCCTTATACGGATGAAGAAAATGCGATATTCAAACGTTTTGCGAATGTTTTCGAACAATCTTTTACTCGTTTCCTGGATCTTCAAAAAGCAGAAGCACAGGCAAGAGAAGCACAGATAGAAACTGCATTGGAAAAAGTGCGGAGCCGTTCTTTGGCGATGCAGAAAGGAAATGAAATGGGGGAAGTATTAGCCACAGTTAAGGAAAAATTGATTGAGTTACAAGTAAATTTTGATGCTGTAAATATTGTCATTTTTTTTGAGCACTCTAAGGATATTAAATGCTGGACATTAACTAAAAGTGAATTAAAATATGATGATATCAGCATGCCCTTTATTAATAACTCTGTGATGAATGATTTATCATTAGCAAGGACCAATCATTTGAGTAAATTTTCAAAATGTTATACAGGTGCAGATAAAGAAGCATATCTCCAATATATGTTTGAACTTACTGATTTTCGAAAAATAACTGCTGAGAGAAAAGAATATTTAAAATCCTGCCCTTATTATACTACTACTATGAGCATGGGTGATCGAATTGGCATTCAGCTAACCAGTTTTACCAGAAATGTTTTTACTGCTGAAGAAAATGCTATCTTAATTAAGTTCACAAAAGTTTTCGAACAGGCCTATATCCGTTTCTTGGATATTCAAAATGCAGAAATTCAGGCATTAGAAGCATTGAAACGCGCTTCTGTTGACAGGGTTCGCGCGGAAATAGCTTCGATGAGAACCAGCACGGATCTGGAAAGGATCACTCCCATCATCTGGAATGAATTAACTACACTAGGAGTTCCTTTTATTCGCTGTGGTGTTTTTATTATGGATGAAGAAAATCAGCAGATCCAAACCATGTTATCTACTGCTGAGGGAAAAGCCATCGCTTCTTTTCAGTTGACTTATGAAAATTCAGAGCCTTTAAAAGAATTGCTTCCACACTGGCGTAAAATGGAAATATACCTGGAAAGCTGGGATGAAAAAACTTTCATTGAATCTACTAAGCTCTTATTACAAAGGGGTGCTATTTCTTCTCCTGAAACCTATGCCACAGAACATCCTCCCACAAATCTCCATTTACATTTTCTGCCTTTTTTACAGGGTATGCTTTATGTAGGAAATGAAACCGCTTTGAACAAAGATGAATTGCAATTAGTGCAAAATCTGGCAGATGCTTTTTCAATTGCCTATGCACGATATGAGGATTTTAATAAACTGGAATCGGCCAAAGAACAGATTGAGATAACGTTGAAAGATCTGAAAGCTACGCAATCATTGCTCATACAATCAGAGAAAATGGCATCACTGGGAGAGCTTACTGCTGGTATTGCCCATGAAATTCAAAACCCTTTAAACTTCGTCAACAATTTCAGTGAGGTAAGCACCGAACTGGTAGATGAAATGAATGAAGAAATTCAAAAAGGCAATTTTGAGGATGCACAACAAATTGCTGCTGATTTGAAAGAAAATCTTTCCAAGATCAACCATCACGGTAAACGCGCCGGCGATATAGTGCGAGGAATGCTCCAACATTCAAGAAGTAGCCGTGGCAGCAAAGAACCCACAGATATCAATGCTTTGGCAGATGAATACTTACGCCTCGCCTATCATGGGTTGCGGGCCAAAGACAAATCATTTAACGCTACTATGGATAATGATTTTGATCCTTCTATTGGATTGGTAAATATCATACCACAGGATATTGGAAGGGTGATCCTGAATTTAATTACCAATGCTTTTTATGCAGTGAATGAAAAAAAGAAAAGGGAAGCCGCCAACTATGAGCCTACGGTCTCAATTAATACCACTCAATCAGCAAAAAATATATTAATTTCCGTAAGAGACAATGGAAATGGGATCCCTAAAAATATACTGGATAAAATTTTCCAACCTTTCTTTACTACCAAGCCAACAGGGCAAGGTACTGGGTTAGGGCTGAGTTTGAGTTACGATATTGTAAAAGCACATGGTGGGGAATTGAAAGTGGAAACAAAAGAAGGGGAAGGGTCTGAGTTTATCATACAGATTCCAGTCGAATAGCATAGATCTCAAATACCGAATGAATTTTAAAATGGTTGTATGAAAAAAATTGTTGGACTGATATGTTCTTTGTTTTTGTTGGCATGCTTGCAAGCGCAAGTTAAAGTGACTTTTTTATTAAAAGAGAAGACAGCCATACAACATGACAGTATATTCATTACCGGCAGTTTTACGAATTGGGATTCCACATCAAATAAAAACTATTTATTAAAAACAATAGGTGATCATTCAAAGTCCATTACTTTGAATTTAAAAGCTGGTGCAATCAAATACAAATTTCACAGAGGCAGTTGGCTTTCTGTTGAAAAACAGGATGATGGCGATGAGATTCCGGATCGAATCATTACTATAAAAAAAGACACCACGCTTTCCGACAGTGTTGAAAGATGGCGGGATCAGATGTTCATTGATAAATGGTATGCTTTAAATAAAGCAAAGGAAGATAGTAATCGTTTAAAAGTTTTAGCATCGATTGCTTATTCTTACGCATTTTTTACTGAATATTATAATGCTGATTCTGCTTTATATTATGCACAAACTGCACTACAATTACAACAAAGCATAAACGCTACCAATAAACTAATATCAAATAATGATTCAAGATCTATATTACAATTTCTGAGTCTTAAGGAAGTAGTAGCTTCTTTGATGCATTCTCTGGGTAATTATCCAAAATCTTTGGAACTGAGATTCGAAAACTTAAAATTTGCAGAGAAAGCACCTGATAAATCTTTACTAATACAAGCGATTAATAATATTACTTACGATTATAAAGCAATGAAAGATTATCAGCATGAACTAGTATATGGAAAATTTGCTGATTCTATTTTACACACATTGAGCCCAAATGATCCAGGTTATCCCGGAAATAGGTGGAGAGTAAACAATATCATTATAAATGCTTTTTTAAACTTGCATTTACCTGATTCTGCGTTGAAATATGCTAATCAATTAATGAACATAAAAGGATTGCCTTTAGAACAGGCATATTTAGCCTCCTGCTATCAAATTCTTGCAGACTGCTATTCAGCAAAAGGAGATAATAAAACAGCTTTAAAATTCTATAGATTATCTCTTGCACATCCAAACGATTATTGGTTAACTAAAACCCATTTTGGAATGGCAAAGACATTCCAAAACGAAGGGCAACTAGATTCATCTTTATTTTATGCAAAAAAGGCTTTAACTTTTTATCAAACACAGAATAAAACAGTACAATCATGGGGTGAAAATTCAAACTATTTTATAGCAGAAATCAGCCCAATCATTGCTGATCTATATAAATCAAATCATCAGTTAGATAGTGCTTATAAATACTTACAACTATCAGTTTCACTAAAAGACAGTTTATATAATACCGATAAGATCCGTCAGTTTCAAACCCTTACATTTAATGAATCCTCCCGCAGGCAACAATTAGAACAACAAAGCAAAGACGCAAAACAAGATTATGATAACCGGGTACGGATGTATGGTTTGATCTCAATTATTACAGGGATCCTTATTGTTACATTCCTCTTATATCGGAATAATCAGCACAAACAAAAAGCCTATAGTTTATTGCAAAAACAAAAAAAGGAACTGGAAACAACCCTTGGGGAATTAAAAAACACCCAAAAACAATTGGTGCAATCAGAAAAGATGGCATCCCTGGGAGAACTCACTGCAGGCATTGCCCATGAGATTCAGAACCCATTGAACTTTGTGAATAATTTTTCCGAAATAAATCAAGAACTACTTGCAGAAATTAACGAAGAAATTGAAAAAGAAAATTTCAATGCGGTAAAAGAGATCATCAAAGATGTGAATGATAATGAAGCAAAGATCAATCACCATGGCAAAAGAGCAGATGCCATTGTAAAAGGCATGTTGCAACATAGCAGAAGTAGTTCTGGCAAAAAAGAACCCACCAATATCAATGCACTTGCAGATGAGTACCTGCGTCTTGCTTATCATGGATTACGTGCCAAAGACAAATTATTCAATGCAAAGATGGTGACTGATTTTGATCCAACCATTGGTAATGTAAATGTGATTCCCCAGGATACCGGACGGGTGATCCTAAATCTCATTACGAATGCTTTTTATGCAGTCAATGAGAAAAAAATGAAAGGTATTGAAGGATATGAACCCACCGTAACTGTAAGTACTAAAAAGGAAGGGAACAAATTATTCATAACAGTGAAAGACAATGGTTCGGGTATACCAGAGAAAGTAAAAGAAAAAATATTTCAACCATTCTTCACAACCAAACCTACCGGAGAAGGAACTGGACTAGGATTATCCATGAGTTATGATATCATCACTAAAGGTCATGGCGGTGATTTACTGGTTTATTCGGAAGAAGGAAAAGAGACTGAGTTTAAAATAATTTTACCCATTTAAAAATTTATTAAACCCCTAATATGAAAATACTCGTAGTTGACGACGAACAGGATATGCAAACTCTATTCCAGCAAAGGTTTCGTAAAGAGATAAGAGATGGAATCGTTGATTTTGCATTTGCTATTTCTGGCGAAATGGCGCTCGACTATTTGAAAAATAATCATCATGAAGCAGTGCTCATTTTATCAGATATCAACATGCCAGGCATGAGTGGATTGGAACTACTCGACAAAATCAAAACTAAATATCACACACCCCCTCCCATCGTAATGATGATTACAGCATATGGCGATCAGGATAATTACAATCAAGCTATGAAATTAGGTGCCGATGATTTCTTAACAAAGCCCGTTGACTTTACTCTCTTAAAAGAAAAACTCAAAATCTAACGAATGCCAAAAATACTTGTAGCTGACGATGAGATTGATTTGGAAACGCTGATCAAACAGAAATTCCGTAAACAGATCCGTGAGGAGAAATATGAATTTGTATTTGCCATCAATGGTAAAGATGCCATCCTGAAAATGGAAGAACATCCAGATATATCGATCGTATTAAGCGATATCAATATGCCGGAAATGGATGGCCTAACATTACTCACCAAAATTACTGATTCTAATCCATTAATGAAAACAGTGATGGTTTCTGCTTATGGTGATATGGAAAACATTCGCAGTGCTATGAATAAAGGTGCCTTTGATTTTGTTTGTAAACCCGTGAATTTTGAGGATTTAGAACTTACCATAGAAAAGACAATCAAGCACGTGGCTCAAGTGAATGAAACACTCAAAGCCATCAAGGAAAATAATATCCTGCGCATGTATGTTGACGAAAACGTGCTCAATTTTATGGCAAGTCAACAATTTGAAGACTCTTTATTAGTCAATGAAACAATTGAAGCCACTGTAGTTTTTATTGATATTTGTGGCTTTACTGCCATCACCGAAAATGCTCCTGCGAACACCGTTGTAAAAATGCTAAATACTTATTTTGATGTGATGGTGAAAGAAATTATTGCACAAGACGGACATATTGATAAATTTATCGGAGATGCCATCATGGCTGTCTTTAGAGGTAAACATCAATTAGACAGAGCCATTGATGCTTGCCTGGCCATTCGAAATTTATTAGATAAGCTTCCACTATTAGACAATGGACTTAACTTCTTACCAAAAGTTTCTATCGGTATTAATAGCGGTGAATTAATCTCCGGGAATATTGGGTCTGGGACTCTTCGAAGGCTCGATTATACAGTTGTAGGGGATGTTGTAAATACCGCTTCCCGTTTTCAATCAATTGCAAAAGCAGGACAGATTATCATCTCAGAATCGGCTTATCAAAATGTAAAAGAATCGTTTAACTGTAGAAGCGTTGGTGAAGTAAGCTTAAAGAATAAACAATTTCCGATTAACATTTATGAAGTTATTGATTAGAGAAATCATACAGACTTTTTAAAACGAAATTCCAATATTCACATAAGTCTGCAAACTCTTTGACTGTGCACTATACATAGTACTAAATTCAATAGGACCAATGATAGAGTTATATGCCAAAGTTAGTGCTGAGCCAGTGACCCACTTTGGATTTGAGGATATACTTCGGTTCATCATAAAATCATTAACCATCACATTGGTCTTCGCGATTAAGTAAACCCCATTCCAGATTTTTGATCTTAACCCAATCATTCCTGCTGCCACATTCTGAGCATGCAAAGTGGCATCTTGCAAACCAGCAAACACAATTTGGTTTCGATACATTTTATTTAGCCCACCAATATAAAAACTATTGAATTCATTTTCACCCGCACTAAAATTAATGCCCGATTGCAATTGTGATAAAAAAGTAAATCGATCATTGATGGAATGGTAGAATTCAATATTTAAGGAAACCCTACTATAATTTGAGGCATTTAAATTAATGGTATCTGGATTAGTAATTGGCCTACCATAAGATGAATAAGAAAGATGAGGATCTTGTCCGAAAACAAATCCCAAATCACCATACATACGAAAACCATTTTTAGGATATACAGGTCTATCAAGGGTATTTATATTTATATAAACATAAGGGGTTGAATAATTGTCGGTGCCTTTTAATTCCAGGGCAGATTGTAATTCGGGATCATATCCTTCAGACTCAAATTTAAATCCTAATCCAGTATTGATTACTCGTTGATTGGCTAATTGAAATTTTATATCACTAACAAAATAGTTTATTCGATTTAAACCATCCTTTTTGAAATTAGAATAAGTATTTACTTTGAAAGATTCATATTGAAATGAGGGAATAACAACAAGGCTTTTTTCTCCACCAAAAAATTGATAATGTTCTCCTTTGATTCTGATATTATCACCTAGATTCAATGTGATGAGTGATTTAGATGTAGGAGATAACAAATTACGTGATGTAAGGTTGGCAACAAGGCTAATACCTGAAAAAGTATTATAATGAATTCCCATTTTAGCAGTGGTAGCTTCAGTTTCATCCACATCAAAAATAATCCCGAAACCACCGTCTGGTAATGGTTCCAGGGAATAATGTATAAACTGATATTCTCTGGTTGCAAAGGCACGCCCTACCATTTCGGATAGATCTCTTTTCGAATATTTTGTATTTTCTTTGAAATTAGCACTATTTAAAAAAGACGCTTCTGAAATGGTGGAGAGCCCCCTTACAACATGACCTTTTATAAAAACTGAATCGATATATGTATTATTCTTAGTTTGATCTTTTGTAGCACCGTACAAAAGATTTAAAGAATCAGCTAATTTTTTAAACTTTGGATAAAGTAGATTTCCTTTACTTATTCCAGAATCAATGATCTCATTTGCCTTGTCAAATCCTGCAATACTAAATTTTGTAAGATCATGATGTATATAAAAATCGGTCATCCCTATTTCTTTCCTATTATCCTGATCCTCTTTCAAAAAAGCAATTTGCAATAAGATCTGTATGGGATTATTTAATTTTTCTTTTTTCAATAAACCCTGCGTTACATTACTGCCAATGGTATAATTTGCGCCCATAGCAATCGCATCTGAAACAGGAAAATTTCTAATAACTCCTCCATCTACTAATCTTAGTCCCTTATATTCTACCGTAGTAAAAACGCCAGGGATTGCCATACTGGCTCTTACGGCTGTTACAATCTCTCCACTATCCTGTACCACGGCCTCTGCGTTTGTAATATCAGTTGCGATACAAACAAATGGAATTTTAAATCGATTGAACTTTTTAATATCGCTCACATTGAAATATAATTCTGATAATTTGATCCATAATTCTTCCGACTCAATGGCTCCGGAGGGTAATGTGAATTTCCCCTGTGAAAAAGGAAGTTCAAGCGCATATTTCCCATACTCTCCTTTCTCTTCTAACGAGAATGATCGAAGGGGAACCAGATTAGAGAACATGAGATTCCAATCTGTGGCACGAGCAATTTCTTCAATTTTATTTCCTGTATTTCCAATGGCATATAAAGATCCAATAATGCTTCCCATACTGGTACCCGTAACATAATCTATTTTTAATCCTGCAGAATCGAGGGCTTTTAAAATTCCAATATGAGCTAACCCCTTAGCGCCGCCCCCACTTAAGGTTAAACCAATTTTAGGGCGCTCCTTTTGTTGTGCAAATGAAATTGTAAAAGACAAGAGAAGGCCAGCACTTAAAAAAAATACAAGTATTGCCCAACCCTTCCTCATAAAAATTGATTTGTTAAAAGTTAATAAAAATCATTCACTATTCTTCAAAGTTGGAGTATTTAATGGGGATTCAACTATAAAAAAGGCGATTTGACCGAAATCTAATCTTAGGGGTTACTGCTTAATGTGTTGTTTGATTATATTGAGTCAAATTATTTATATATGATATCAACGCACAGAAAAAAAATTAAACTGCTACTTGCCTTAACAATTGTAGGTGCACTTGTTAGTCAATCTTTTAATATTCAACAGCCCAAGCCGAAAAAATTAACAAATATTAAAGTATTTCCTGCAACCGCCACTTTTGATGAAGTGGACCATGCAATGGATCAATTTAAAGTTGATTTAGGGGTTAAATGTAATTATTGCCATGCGCCTGAGAAAGATAATCCCAGAAAAATGGATATGCCAAGTGATGCAAATCCTGTGAAATCTATTGCAAGAGATATGATCCGTATGACCAATGAAATGAATCAGAAATATATTGCAACCATAAAACATACTGAATCAGATAGTGCAAAGATTCAATTGATTACCTGTAATACCTGTCACCGTGGCGCACCAAAGCCTTTTGGCAAACCATTACCTGCTCCACCACCACCACCAGGTCAATGGCCTAACCAAGCCCCAAAACCAAATGGCGTTGTTGGAAAATAGTATAATTTTGAAGCTCCTAGAAATGGGAGCTTTTTTTTACCCACGTTTGAAATTGATCCTATGTTTTTAAAATTAATGAAAGAATTGCCCCAGATGTTTATCATCGCTGCAATTATCTGGTTCTTTGTGATCGTTGTATTCATTAAAAATAATCGAAAGCAAAATCTGGGATTTTTTTATAAACATCATTCAACAATCACTTCTATTGTAACTGCAATAGTGCTTACCCTTGCCAATATCTGGTTATTTGTTTCTTATATTCCCAGCCATTTTAAAAAGGTTACAACAGAGGGAAGTGCATTACCAAATTTTGAATTATTAGATTCCACTTATGCAGATCATAAAAATTTAAAATTGATTGATACGTTCAAAAAAGATAGTTCCAAACAATCTAAAACTGCGATAGTAGTACCTGCTGAAAAGATTCTGATCACACGTAAAGCAAGCATCCGATTTTATTCTAAGGGTTCTGCAGAAGATATAGAAGCAACCAATTCAGATGTTGCATGTTCTTTTAACACAACAACTGGTCAATTAAAATTCACTGGACTAATCAGGGGTTTTGTTTTTGAAAATGGATTGATGCAGGAACATTTTAATGATCCCGATTATATGAATAGTGCAGCGTTTCCAAAAACGAGTTTTACTGGAATTATCCAAAACATAAAATCAATTGACTTTACAAAGGATGGAAATACAAAAGTGACTGCTGAAGGCTCCTTATCCATTCATGGAGTTTCCAAAATTATTATCGCTACTGGTTCTATTTTAATATCTAGTGGTAAGACTACATTAAAAAGTATTTTCAAGATCAAAAGAATTGATTTTGGGATCAATACTGACGAGATCGCGGATGAGCTAGAGATCACAGTTATTAGTGAGTTTAAATAATTCTGAGCAATCTTGATTTTATGATTAGGGTCATAATTGAATAAATTAGCATGTTCTAATTTTAGTTATCGGGTAACATAAAAACCACCCTAACTATATGAAAAGAGCATTCACCGTTTTGAGCTTATTATCGCTTGGGCTTGGATTTTCAGCTTGTAGCAATGATACCAGCAAAACAGCCACAAGCACAGAAACAGCTAGTCCAGCTGCAGAATCAAAAGGTCAATCCGGAGTACAAGACGATGTATCAGCAAAAAATGTAGTTCAAGTTGCAGTAGGTAGTAAGGACCATACAACCCTTGTTGCAGCTGTGCAAGCTGCAGATCTTGTTAATGCCTTAAGCAATGCTGGACCATTTACCGTTTTCGCCCCAACCAATGAAGCATTTGCATTATTACCAGCTGGAACTGTAGAGGGATTATTAAAACCCGAAAAAAAGGAAACCTTAATTGATATTTTGCAATACCATGTTTCTGTTGGCGTATTCAAAACTGAAAATATGAACGATGGTCAAACCATTGGACAAGTAAATGGTGGAAATATTACTATCAGCAAAAAAGATGGCAAAATCATGATTAACGGCATCGCAGAAATTAAAGCAACGATTCCTGCATCAAACGGAATCATATATGTTATAGATAAAGTGTTACTCCCACCTCCAGAGAAAAAATAAAAAATTCCCCCTCCCAATAAAAAAAAGCATGAAATTGATTCATGCTTTTTTTTATTTTTTGTCTAGATTATTTATGGTCTAAAATTTTTGATTGTAATACTTCAGATATTTTAATGGCTCTTTGTTTTGCGAGTAAGGCTTTTTCGCCTGTAAATAAATGGTCAACAGTATTGATAAATAATTGATTCCATTTTTGGAAATGTAATTGTTGTAAGGGCATTGCCTTATGCAGATGCGTGTGAAGATCCATTGGGTTTCCTTGATACGATCCAGTAAACAGAATGGCATTCTCCCAAAAATCACACATAAGCGGCATGTGTTTCTCCCAGTTGATTCGTACAACCTCTGTAAATACCGGACCCAATAGTTCATCCGCTTTCACCTTAGTATAAAATTCAGCTACAAGCTTTTCTATATCTATTCGATTACAGATATCTTTTTTCACATTTTTTATTCTTAGAGCAGTTGACATTGAAAAAGATTTTATTATAAGTCTTTTGTTTTAAACTTTCTGATTGAAAACCAAATTGGAATAATCGTCCAGCATACCAATACAGAGAATGAAAGCGTCAAGCCCATCCCTGTTCCGAAAAAGTCTTTGAATACAGCACCCGTATAACCCATTAAAGCTGATATATCCATTTTTAAAAGGATCATTATTCGAGCCAGGTCGAGTGGATTTAACATGCTTACTGCTACCATTAATTTTTCAACAGGGTAATCTGAAAATTGAAAAACTAAGAAAAGAACAAAGCCATCGAACAATAAAGAAAAATATAGCCATAGCAATACAGCTATACCAATACCTTTTGCCTTGTCTCTTGTTTTTACAGCAGCCAGCATCGCAATAGCAACAAAAATGACTGACAATAAAATGCCTATAACCATCATCATCATCCCAGTGATGTCAGATTGATAAATCAGAATAGGGATTCCCACACCTACCATGAATGCAAGTACCATAGAACTTGCAAGTCCGGTAAAGAGGCTCATCCAAATAGTTTTTCTTTTAAGTGGCTGGCTTACCAGCAACTCAATAAATTCTGAGCTATTGTAAACATAGATAGTAGAAAAAACGATACTTACAAGTGGAACTATAATTAAAATTATATTTAATAGGCCCAGTAAGCCTTTCGCTGAATTATCTTCTAAACTAAAAATGCTAAACG
>Ga0208106_1000126_pt1 | contig 29851 bp, 42 predicted proteins | sample CryBogCBE25Jul08_FD_184577 | JGI IMG/M metagenome (GOLD analysis project Ga0208106, IMG submission 184577) | Freshwater microbial communities from Crystal Bog, Wisconsin, USA - CBE25Jul08 (SPAdes) | ecosystem: Environmental > Aquatic > Freshwater > Lake | place: Crystal Bog, Wisconsin, USA...
GATTTCTCCTACTGTTGATGTCATTGGGGGCGCAGTAGTCAGTAAGAATGATTTATCTCACTATAACGTCAAGACCTTTGATAAGAAATATGACTTTTACTATGGTTTGATTGATGCTCGTGCCGTGGGAACTGGCTTTATGCGTATCTCTAAACGTGCAATCAAGATGATGTGGGATGCGTCAGAAAAATACACCGACCACGGTAAAGAATATCGTCATGTATTTGAGACCAAGGTAGTAGATGGTCAATTACTTGGTGAAGATGTAGCATTTTGCCAAAAATGGCGTGATTTAGGTGAAAAAGTCTATGTCCACCCTGATATTAACGTTTCACATACAGGTAAAAAGACTTGGTACGGGGATTTTAAAAAGTATGTAGAGATTGCCAATGCAAATTATGAGGCAAACAATGATAAGTCAGCGTGATATTGAGAAAGCATTAGACTTTTTGAGGGATTCTGCTGAAACCGCAGCCGTGAATCGTTCCAATAGGGTATATATGGAAGAATTCCGTAAGTCACTCAAGGCTCAGTTAATGTCAGACAACATAGATATGGCAGTAAACGCACAAGAACGAGAGGCTTATAAAAATGTTGAATATATTACACATTTAGAAGCTATGAAGACCGCTATTTATGAAGATGAGAAGCTCAGATTCTTAATTGAAGCAGCCAAGATTAAGATTTCAGCTTGGCAAACTATGGAAAAGGCTAACGCAAATGTCTAGTTATCTCAAGACGAAGGCTTATCGTAACCCTCAGTTACTAAAATTAGCAAAAGATGCCCCCTGTTCAATTTGCTGTTCATACGGAACTACCGTGTCAGCACATTCTAACCTACTTGAACATGGAAAAGGAATGGGACGAAAAGCAGATGATTGCTACATCGCATTTCTATGTCAAAAGTGCCATTCACGGATTGACCAAGGGGCAGAACCATACGAGACTAAGAAGTTAAGATGGTTTGAAGCTATGGCAAAGACTTACCATTGGCTAATGACTCACAATTACTTGATAATCAATCCAATCGGCAACACACATGGGAGAGAATTTCAATGAGTGACGGTGGCAAAGGCAGCAAACCTCGTCCAATTCCTGACCCTCAAAAGTATCGGGATAATTGGGATGCTATTTTCAAGAAAAATCAAGAGTGCAAACATTGTTTTGGTATTGGTTATGATGCAAGCGGTCAAGTTTGCTCTTGTAGGGATAAAAAATGATATTAGGAATTGACCCAGGTTTAGACGGAGGACTTGCCATTATTGACGGGTCGGCCATTGAACTACTAGAGACCATTCCGACACAGACTAAAGGCGGCTTTATCAAGAGACAGGTGGATGCTCAAAAATTAAGCAACATACTTAGGGTTTACCCTGACTTAGTGTGTTATCTTGAGGGGGTAGCATCAAGGCCAGGTCAAGGTGTGGCATCGGTGTTCTCATTTGGGGATACCTACGGAGCGATTAGAGGAGTTTTAGGAGCATTAAACATTCCAGTCTATACTGTGTCCCCATCTAAATGGAAAAAGGCTCTAGAGGTCTCTAGTAAAGAAGATTCACTAAAGGCTTCAAAAGATTTATTCCCCTCGGTGCAATTTAAGAAGAAAGACCATAACATAGCAGAAGCCCTATTGATTGCTTATTACGGACAAAAGGAAAGAGAAAATGGGTAACATGACCCCCGAACAATGGGAAGCAAGATACTTGAACGAAGAAGGCTCAAACTATTCACAGGAAAAGCGGCTTGCATTTGTAAATGATTACCTTTTAGACCCCAATTTAGCAGCCGTTTGCCGTAAACACGATGTGCCATATCAAACAGCATTCCAATGGAAAAATAAGTCTTGGTGGCACAACATGGTTGAAGAGATACTCCTAAACTATAAGGATGAGCTATTAGCTAAACAGCGGCAGATTATCAATAAGACCTATGACGAAATCGGGGAAAGGCTTGTAAATGGGGATGAGACCTATATACCTAATGAAGGCCACGTCCGAACAAAGGTCAAAGCCAATCACTTAGCCACAATTGCCGATGTAACGCTAAAGGCTAATCAATTGCTACAGGGTAAGGCCACATCTATAAACCATGTCACGATTGAATCATTGGCCGATAAGTTGCGAACCATTACCCAAGAAGCAATAGACATCACTCCAGAATCTCAAACCATTCAGCAGATAGAACAAACGCCCCAGGACTCAGAATAGGCTCTTTCTGTGTCTGCATTTGTTCCCTTGCTCGTCTAAATGTGTCTCTTATGTCTGTTTTAGCGGATGGGACATACTGGAATCGAGGGTCTGTAATGGGTATAGCTGGCATTCTCATTTGAACCCCCTGTAAATGGCTACTAATTCGGCTATCTGCTGGGCTGATACTAAGCCACGGCCATAAGCCCTAGTAAGTGTGTAGTGAAAGCGTTGTGTCTGTGTCATACTGCCCCCTCTCTTATCTCTTTGTTAGTCTGTCTAAGCCATTCATCTTTCTTTTGTTGCTCTTCTTCTTCAACCTCTTGTATGTCATTACAAAACTCTTCTGCGTAGACCTCTTCTCCACCCGTAAATAATTGGCTGGCTATCTTTTTAGCTTGTTCCTCTGTTTGCGCTTCCACCTCTATATCTTCTACTAAATGGGATATTCTCACCCATGTCACAATAAATTTACTCACGATTAAACCCCTGTCAAAGCTACTGCACCGAGATAGCCTAGCGTAAAACCTAAAGCAAGGAATAAAAGAGTAGGAATTACTTGGTCTATAAGTTTTCTCATGCTGTCACCTGGTCTTTGTAAGTTTCAATCATGGCGCTGGCAATTTCAGTCCAATTCACATCAGATATAAAAGCTAAAGCATAAGACAACGGAAAAGAATCTTCGGGTGCATCTTCGGTAATTCTTTCTTCTGCATATAGTTGTAGTTCCTGATTAGCAGCAAAAGGGTCAGCATTTGCCATTTCTGAATCAGACCAGCCAAGTAGCTCTTGAATATTCCAAGCATCAAACATTTCAAGGTTAACTCTCCAGGTAGCATAGTTAGTCCAGCCGTTGTATGTTTCTTGTTTCATGTAATTTCCCTTATCAAATAGACATCCCCCGATGTCATGTAAGAACTATACACCATTACAAAAGATATTTGTATATTATTTACTAGGGATATTCCCTTAGTTGCAAAGATACAACGCTGCCTATTTTTTAAGCAATATCAATGAGATGCGAAGCGGCCGACATTAAACCTTATACAAACCTAGTTAAACCATTAAATATATAGAGAATAAGACTATAGGGGAATACATAGAGAGTAAGACATATCTCACCCCGTTTTGTGTTGTGTGGGTCAGCTACACAGTCACTCGCCCCATCATGGGAATTCCCCAGGGCTACCCCCAGCCCCTAGAGTCCCTTTAATGTATCCCTCTCTCTATAGACTATTGATACCAGTCTTATCTACTCTCTATAGGAAATTAAGACCCCCCATCGTCCCGTTAGGGTTTACCCTTAGTGTCAGGGTAGGGGGAGGGGGAAACGGATTGTGCTTAATATAGTTATAACCCACCCTCCGACGGCGACTACAAATTTCAAATTTAGATAATGTTAACGGTTACTAACTTTCAATACAAAACCAACTTGCGTTTCTCGCTATATATAATTTTTGAAATTTAGGATGTATACTCTCCTCTATATGTTTAAAGGTAATCGAATTCCTCAAACGGATTTATCTCGGCCCGTTGACGAGGAAGTAATTAAAGAGATTGAAGCTAGAGTAGATGCAGGATGGCGTGTTAAAACCGACATGGAATTGATGATTCGGTATATACGTGCCAAGTTAAAGGAAGAGAATGCAGCTAGATGCACAGTTGATAGAGGGCTTTGTCAGGGTATTTCTTGTACCCAGGATGGATGCAGTAAAGGCAATCCCTAGGTTTCATCGAGAACTTTGGGAAGACTTTTGTAGCGAATACCCCCGTGTAGCACAAGCTGCCCCTCGTGGCACAGCTAAAACAACTGCCGTTACTTTCTCCTGTACGTTAGCGTCTGCTCTCTTTCGTGACCGAGATTTTATCCTTTTAGTCTCTAAGACTGAAGGGCAGGTAGTCCGCTTCCTAGCCAATATTAAGGCAGAGCTTCTGGTCAATGATGAACTTAAGTCCCAATTTGGGGTTAAAAGGTTCGTCAAAGATACTGAGACTGAGGTTGTAGTCGAGTTATTAGACGGACACCAGTTTTGTATAATAGCTAAAGGTTCCGAACAAGAAGTCCGTGGTCTTCAATGGAACGGTAAACGCCCTAATCTAATCATTATTGATGATGCCGAAGGTGCCGAGCAGGTAATGAACCCCCAGCGTCGTGAGAAGTTCCGTAACTGGCTATTTAACGACCTTTTCCCTTGCGGCTCAGAATACTGCAAGATACGTATGGTAGGAACAGTCCTCCACATGGATAGTGCTCTAGAGCGACTCTTAAAGGATAATCTCTGGCACAGTAAGCGTTTTGCAGCGCACAATGAAGACTTTACCGAAATACTATGGCCAGAAAAGCTAGGTAGAGATAAGCTAGAAGAAATACGACAGTCTTATATTAACCAAGGAAACCCTGATGGATATAGCCAGGAATATCTCAATAAGCCTATTGATGCTGAAAACGCCTATTTTCATCGTGACGATTTTGTGCATAGCGATACTCCTGATTACCTTGAGTATTATGCTGCGATTGACTTTGCTATTACAAAGAAGACCAAGTCCGACTATACCGTTATTGCGGTGGCGGGCATCGACCAAGAAGGATTAGTCCACGTAGTTGATATTCGTAGGGGCAGGTGGGATGGCTTTGAGATTATAGAGAATATGTTTTGGATACAGGAAAAGTATGAGCCTAACCTGTTCATAGCAGAGAAAGGGCAGATTAAACATACCCTAGATGCGTTCTTAAATGCCGAGATGGTTAAACGGGGAATGTACATTAACCTACACGCTGTTACTCCAAAGGTTGACAAAGAACAACGTGCCAAACCATTACAGGCTCGAATGAGGGCTGGTGGGGTACGGTTTAATAAGGATAAGAACTGGTACGCTGGTCTAATAGACGAAATGCTAGTCTTCCCAAGAGGACAGCACGATGACCAAGTTGACGCACTAGCCTATATTGGTCTGGCTTTAGACAAGGTAACTATGGCACCGACCAAAGAAGAAATAGACGATGAAGAGTACGAAAAAGAATACGGTGGCGGTTTATTTGAAGGTCAGTCAGTCTATACAGGTTACTAGACAATAAATTCTGTGTCTAGGAATAGTGTTAGGTATTGACTCTGTTACAATACTGTAGTATTTTCCTTTAAAGATTATAAGGTAAACAATGAAAATAGAAGAACTCCTGCGTTCCCCCAATATCGCTGAAGATATGGATTCAGAGGAGTTATCCTCATTAGGCTTCCGATTGATGGATGAAATCAATCTTGACTTAACTTCCCGTTTAGATTGGGAAGAGCGTAATGAGAAAGCCAGCAAGTTGGCTCTTCAAGTAGTTGAGCGTAAAACGTTCCCTTGGCCTGGTGCTTCTAATGTGAAGTTCCCCTTGATTACTATTGCTGCAATGCAGTATCATAGTCGTGCGTACCCTGCATTAATTTCCAATAACGAAGTAGTCAAATGTAAGGTGTACGGTAAAGATGACGATGGCGAAATGCACAAACGTGCAGACCGCATCTCCCGTCACATGACATACCAAGTAATGGAAGAAGATGAAGGTTGGGAAGAAAACACTGACAAGACTTTGCTGGTTCAAGCTATTGCTGGTACCGCAATTAAGAAGTCTTATTTTGACCCAGTAAAAGGTCATAATGTCTCTGAGCTTGTTCTTCCTAATGATTTCATTGTCAATTACTATACCAAGTCAATTGCAGAATCCCCAAGAGTCTCACATCGAATTCTTTTGTCTTCCAACGACCTGCACGAGCGTCAGGTACGTGGCGTATTTTTAAAAGTAGAAGACGAAGTACAACCCAGTCTTCCTAACGTCTCTATGCTTACCCAAGCTAAAGAAGACGCACAAGGTGTTCGTCAACAATCAGGTGACCCTGATACTCCTTACGAATTTTTTGAAACTCACTTTTGGCATGACTTCGATGAAGATGGATACAAAGAGCCGTACATTGCCTACATCCGTAGAGACACTGGCAAAATATACCGTATTGTCGCCCGATACTTTGAAGACTCAATTGAGTACCACAACGGTGAAATTATCCGAATTAAGCCTGAACAGTACTTCACAAAGTATGGCTTTGTTCCTAGCCCAGACGGTGGCTTCTACGATTTAGGCTTTGGCGTATTGCTTGGGCCTACTAATGACTCGGTAAACACCATTGTTAATCAGTTGATTGATGCTGGTACGATGAGCGTTACTGGCGGTGGATTCTTAGGACGTGGCGTTAAGATTAAAGGTGGAGACTACACATTCAAACCACATGAGTGGAAACGTGTAGACAGTACTGGCGATGACCTCCGTGCCAACATTTTCCCATTGCCTATCCGTGAACCTAACGGTGTATCGTTCCAATTATTGCAACTGCTTATCAACTATGGTGAGCGTATTGCTGGTGCAACCGATATGATGACAGGCGTAAGCCCTGGTCAAAACACTCCTGCTGAGACAAGTCGTAACGTAGTAGAGCAGGGTATGAAAGTATTTAATGGTATCTACAAGCGTACTTGGAGAGCCATGAAAGAAGAATTCCAAAAGCTATATCGTCTAAACCAACTCTATCTGCCAAGTGAGCCAATAGAGTTTGAGTACAACAACGAACTACAATTCGTGTTGCCTGACGACTATTCTATGGATATGAAGTTAGTTAAACCTGCTGCCGACCCTAATGTTGTTTCAGATAGTCAACGTCAGATGCAAGCACAAGCCGTATTACAGTTAGCACAATCCTCTGGTGGCTTCAATATGTATGAAGTCCAAAAGCGTTACTTAGATGCACTTAAAGTAAACGCTATTGACCAGATTCTCCCTGACCCTAAAGGCCCTAACGCTATCAAGCCAGGCCCATCGGAAAAAATGCAAATCGAGAAGATGAAGAACGATGAGCGTCAGATGAATCACCAACTCAAATTTAAACTTGGTATTGCCAAGCTCATGCAAGAAGCAGAGCTACAGCAAGCCAAGATTACCGAGCTACAAGCTAAAGCAGTATTGGAACTTGAACAAGCAGATGGCGTTCAATCTGGTCATGCTATAGCTATGTTAGAAGCCCAAATCGGTGCTAAGAGAGCACACGTAGATGGGATTATTAAGTCAATAGAGATGATGCAAAACTTAGATAAGGAATCAAGCAATGACGGAGCAGGAATTCAAGGAATGGAAGAGCTACCACGTAACTGAGGAATTCTTTAATTTTTTAAAGAAAGCTAAAGTTGAAACCCAAGAGGCGTGGGCTAATCGACAGTTTGTAACTGACGGGGAAAATCAGTTTGCATTGGGTGGGGTATATTCCATCAATCAAATTCTTGATTTGACTTATGAAGATATTACGGGGGTCTAATGAATACATCAGGATGGAAGCCAACAGGACATCGTGTCTTGGTAAAGGTCACGAAAGTTGAAGAAGTATCTCAAGGCGGCATTATTATTCCCAAAGACGTTACTAAGCGAGAACAGCTTGGTCAAGACGGTGGAATCGTCGTCGAAGTTGGGAATACTGCTTATTCCGACCAAGAATCCCCTTGGTGTAAAGTCGGTGACTACGTCAAGTTTGGACGTTACGCTGGTCAACTTATCACCCCAGACGAATCAGAAGACGGAATCGAATACCGAGTCTTAAACGATTTAGATATATGCCTTACCAAACTAGGAGATAGCAAATGAGTGAAGAATTAGCCCAAGTAGCACCTGAGTCATTAGATGGTTCAGCATCCCAAGAAGTAGAAGCAGGTGTGCAGTCTGACGCTACACCTGATATTGATGAAGAGACGTTAGCCGAGGCAAAACGCCAAGGTTGGGTTCCCCAAGAAGACTATAACGGCCCAGAAGACAAATGGGTTGACGCAAAAACCTTTGTAAAAAAAGGTAAAGAGATTAATGCTCTGTTGCGGAAAGACAACGACTTCCTAAAGCGTGAAGTGGCTGAAATGAAGTCCACAATGAACGAATTTAAAAAGTTCCATGCTGAGACTGAAAAACGGGCTTATGACCGTGCAATGGCAGACTTGCGTGACCAAAAGAAAGAAGCTATTTCTACTGGTGACGGAGACAAGGTTCTGCAGATTGATGACGCTATTGATGACCTTAAAGCTCGTAAACCTGACCCTGTAGCTGCTCGTGCATCTAATCAACCTGACCCATCATTCGTTCAGTGGAATGAAGAAAATGCTTGGTTTGGCAAAGACACAGAATTGACTAATGAAGCTAACCTAATCGGTGAAGTTATCAAGCGTCAAAACCCAACATTGATTGGTTCTGAGTTCCTAGACGAGGTTACTAAGCGTGTTAAGAAGATGTATCCTGAAAAGTTTACCAATACTAACCGTGCAAGACCATCTCCTGTAGAGGGAACAACCGCTCCTAAGTCTAATCAAAAGGGCGGTAAGGGATATAACGACTTGCCTCCTGAAGCTAAAGCAGCTTGTCAGAAGTTTGAAAAGCAGGGTTTAATTACCCGTGAGGCTTACCTTAAAGAATATTTTGGTGAATAACCATTGTATTTATAGTAAAATCACTTAAAATAAGTTAGGAGTATTACAATGCCAAGAGTAAGCAAAAAAGAAAGCAGTCCTGAAACATTAGTTCGTTCGGTATCTGAACGAGAAACCGAGACAGTTCGGTCACAGGCTCAACGCCCTAGACGTAACTCAATTGGTGTTCCAAGACTGACTTTGGCTGTAAAGTTTGAAATTCCTGGTCATCACCTTTGTTGGATGAATGACGATGGGAACGTAGAATCAGCACTAGATAGCGGATATGAGTTTGTTACAAGAGGTGAGACAGAGTTAGAGAATGGCGTAACGCCTTCAAACGTCGACATGAGTGACAAAATCAAACAAAAGGTAGGAACTACACAGCAAGGCGATATACTTTACGCATACTTGATGAAGATTAAAAATGAATGGCATGAGGAAGATATGGCCAGCATTGAAGCTCAAAATAAGATGGTAGAAGACGCAATTGCTAGTGGAAATATTAATGGAGCCGTTGGTCAAGATGGGCGTTATAACGCTGGCATCTCGATTAAGCGGAACTAAACTTAATTTAATTGGAGCTTTATCATAATGGCGAATTTAAACGCACCATTCGGCTTTTCAGCCGTGATTTATGGTACAAGTGGCGTTAACAACCAGCAACAACGTGTTTACTACATTCCATCGACAGATACCTCTGCGTATTACATCGGTGACGTAGTAAAAACAATTGATGGCGGTGATGCTAATGGTACCCCTGCAATTGCAAAATGTGCATCTGGCGACACACCTCGTGGCGTTGTAACAAGCATTTTGATTTCTAACCCTAACAACCCTTCTATTCAGGGTACAAACCTTGACTTGACGACTACTAGCGTTCCTGCTTCTAAGTCACAAGCATACTACTTGCTAGTCAACGATGACCCAGACCAAGTCTATTGCATCCAAGGTGACAGCACTACATTTGCAACAACTGACATGAATAAGAACGCATCCTACACTGTAGCTGCTCCTTCTATTTCAAATCAGCAATCTGCAACTGTATTAACAGGTACCACCACATCTTCTACTGCAGTATTGAAGATTGTTGGAATTGAACCAATCCCAGGTAACAACTTGGGGCCTTATGTACGTTTCTTTGTATTGTTCAACAATGCAGAGTTGTTACGTCCATCTGCTGGCATTTAATTAGGAGAATAAATAATGGCTGGTATTATTACAACTGGTTCGTTTCCAAAAGCACTGTGGCCTGGTATTAAGGCTTGGTGGGGTCGTTCATACAATGAACATCCTATCGAATACACAGACTTGTTCGATACAACCACATCTGACAAAAACTACGAAGAGTACGTCCAAGCTACTGGCTTCGGTCTTGCTCCACAAAAACCACAAGGTCAAGGCGTTGTTTACGACTCTGAGACTCAAGGTTTCGTAACTCGTTTAACTAACGTTGCATACGGCTTGGGCTACATCGTTACCCAAGAAGAACTTGCTGACAACCTCTATGAAGTTGTTTCCAAGCGTCGTGCTGCTGCTAACGCTTTCTCTATGCGTCAAACCAAAGAGAACGTTGCTGCTAACGTATACAACAACGCTTTCTCTAACAGCTATGCTGGTGGCGACGGTGTTTCATTGTTGAACGCAACTCACCCTAACACCTCTGGTGGTACATTTAGCAACTTGTTAACTACTGCAGCTAACTTGTCTGAAGCCGCTATTGAGAACTTGATTATTCAACAGATGTTAGCGTTGAACGACCGTGGACTACGCATCAACTTGATGCCACGTTCTATCATAGTTCACCCAAGCAACTGGTTTGAAGCTAATCGCATTCTCAAGTCTGTATATTCATACAACACTGGTGCTAACCCTCCTGGTACTGCAAGTAACGCTGTAAACGTATTACACGCTACTAACGCATTGCCTGAAGGTATCAAGATGAACCATTACCTCACAAGTACTAAAGCATTCTTTATTCGTGCTAACGTACCTATGAATACAGGTATGATTCACCAAGAGCGTCAAGCAATCACGTTTGACCAAGACAATGACTTTGATACGATGAATGCTAAAGCTAAATCGTATGAGCGTTATGCCTTCGGTTGGGGCGACCCACGTGCATTGTGGGGCACACCTGGAGTTTAATTAACTCGCACGTGAGCGATTCCCCCTAGTTTCCCAAAAGGTCTCTAGGGGGTTTTTTCTCTAACTTAAAGGAAAAAATTATGCCTAATAAAAAATTACGTGAAGGTCAGTCTATTGGAATGGGCGTAAAAGCTCCAGTTCAAAAGCCTACTAAAGACAAAGTTAAGAACCCAATGCAATCAACCAAAGCAAAGAAGCCTAAAGGCGGTTATTAATCATGGGTACTCATATTCTTCCATTTCAAATCCTTAATGATGGCTATAGAAATGCCACATTAAAGATTGCAGGATATGTTAATGGTACAGATGTTACCGCTTACACAGTTCTTGACCCAAGCACATTAAGTCCTATTGATGCACAAGGAACATTAGCAAAAACAGTCCGTATCAAACGTATTAATTTTGACATTCAAGATGGAATTCAAGCTACTTTAAACTGGGATGGTGCTACCCCTCAACTATTGTGGGAGTGTACTGGTCGTGGTGAAATTAAAGCTGGCCCATTTGGTGGCATTACTGATAACGCAACAACACCTAATGGCAATATTACTTTGACAACTTTGGGTGGTGCAACAACTACCTTAAATACATCATTTGTAATTGTTTTAGAAATTATCAAAGATTAATATGCAAGTAGTCAACACTAACGCTAAAGAAGCACAGATTATCGCTACTATTACACGTGCAGACGGTACAGTAGAGGAATTGGGCGTTATTGATTACTGGCATAAAAACCCAATTAAACGCATTATTTGGAGAATTAAAAAATGGCTACCTTATTAGTAAACACAGGAAAAGCTATTATTACCAACTACCTAAACGGTGGTGCAGCTACTCAGCCTAAATACATTGGTTGGGGTACAGGTGCAGGTACTACTAGCGCAACTGATACAACATTATTTACAGAAGTATTGCCTCGTGTTAGCGGCACAACTTCTCAAGTAACAACTAGCACAACAAACGATACATACCAAGTTGTAGGCACTCAGACTGCTGGCACAAGTGAGACAATCACAAATGCCGGTTTATTTGACGCATCTACCTCTGGTAACTTGTTTGTAAAAGGTGACTTTAGTGGCATCCCATTGAACAATGGCGACTCCATTCAGTTTACTTTTAAAGTCCAGTTTAGTTAATGGCAATTAATGGTTCTAGTATAAATAGAGTAGCAATTAATGACGGAGATAATATTACATTAACTCCCTCGTTAAGTGTTACTTCTACGAGTACTAGTTCCATTACCACAGTATTAAAGTTATTTAGAACCCTTATTTATGCTGTAACTTCTACAGCAACAATTAATAAAACCTACGGTAAAGCTCTAAATTACTTATCTACAACCTCCATTACCATTGGCAGGGCAATTAAAAAGTTAATGAGTAGTATTACCGAAATGTCGGTAATTGTATTAACAGAATCAGCATTTCACCTAGCTTTGTTGTCGGTCACCGTTGTCAGCACGGCAACAATGAATCGATTACTAAGCCTATCTAAGGTTATTACCTATGCCGTTACTTCCACAGTCAGTATAACTAAAAGCCTTACAAAGACCATCAGTTACCTATCTACAAGTGCAGTAACCATTGTTAAGTCTATTTTAAAGAACATAACCTACCTATCTACCTCTACAGCAACCATTACAAAACAACTAGCTAGAATTCTAAGCGTCCTTTCTACAAGCTCAGTAACTATATCTAGGACTATTGGTAAGTTAATTTCCTATTTAAGCACTTCTACAGTAACTATTGGCAGGGCTATAGCTAAAACTATTTCTTATGCAGTAACTGAGACAGTAACCATAGTAAAAAGTGTTTTAAAAACCCTTTCATTCCTGTCTACAAGCTCTGTAACGCTTTTAAAGCCAATATATAAGGTCATAAGTTATCTAGTTACCAGTTCGACTTCTATGGCTCGTTTGGTAAGTTTCTTTAGGACATTGTCATATAACTCAACCGTTTCTGCCACTTTATTGAAAATGGTAGAAACAACATTAAGCGTCTTATCTACCAGTTTTGCCACTATTGGAAACTATTACCGTAAGCTATTAGCCTATGCGGTAACCACTACCATTACCATTCCAAGGTTCGTAAACAAATTTATGACCACTTATGTTGAACATACCATTGTCGTTTTGACAAGTATGGCAATGCACTTGGTTAGTTTGTCATATACCGTAACCAACAATAGCAAGCTATTTAAAAGCATAACCAAAGGGTTAAGCTACCTGTCTACTAGCGTATCTAGTATAAATTTTGGGTATTTTAGGACTTTATCTTACCTAAGTACTACAACCATTAGTATTGGTCGATTTTTAAATAAACTAATATCTTATTTATCGACATCAGTAATTACCCTAATACGTGGGTTAATTATTCACAAATTATTGGCTTTAGGGGTTGGTAATACGGTGTTTTTCTCAAAGCTGCCGATTAAGCTATTTTTTGTAGTTTCCCAAACAACTATCACATTTACTAAGCAAATGTATAGAACTTTCACCCTAGTTTCGGCTACAATAGTGACATTAGTCGCTGCTTACTTTAACAGACTTGGTGCTGTAGTAAGGTATACGTTTACAGTAGACTTTAGAGACAGGGTAACAGAGCTTTATAAAGAGCGTTTAAGCGTAGTACAATTTAAAGACAGATTGGTTGACCTTTACAAGCAACGAACTGTCCTTGCAAACACAAGTAATAAAAAGGTCTCAAAATGAGCCAGTTTTATGTATATGAACACATAACAAAAGATACTAATGCCGTATTTTACGTTGGCAAAGGCACTGGCTATAGAAGTGGCTCAAAAAGCGACAGAAACATACATTGGAAAAGAGTTGCCAAAAAACATGGTTTTACCGTAAATATAGTTGCTCAAAATTTAGATGAAGAATTGGCATTTTTATGCGAACAAGAAAGAATTGACCAATTAAGAAGGCTTGGCGTAAAACTATGCAATTACACTGATGGTGGCGAAGGTATATCTGGTCATAAACATTCTGAAGAAACTAAAAAGAAATTATCAGAAAAAGCTATTGGTCGAAACGTTGGACATACATTTAATGTAGGCAGAAAACAAACAAAAGAATGGAAAGAAAAAATATCAAAATCTCTTTTTGGAAACAAATATAGGTTAGGAATACCACATACTAAAGAATCTATTGAAAAGATTAAATTCCATTCTGCAGGAAAAAATAACCCAATGTATGGAAAAATAAGAATTACCAATGGTTTTGAAAACAAAATTATATTGCCAAATGATACTATTCCAGATGGATGGACTAGAGGTATGGCTAAAAGAGGTAAAAAATAATGTCACAATTTAGTTACAAGCTAGTACCAGAATCAGAGGTCTTTAGCTTTGATTTTAACCCTGTTTTGCAAACATCCGAGACCTTAACCTCGGCTACTTGCACTGCTATTACAGCACAAGGTACAGATACAAACCCATCTGCCATACTTTCAGGAACACCCGTATTTACATTAGGCAAGGCATCTCAAAGGGTTATTGGCGGTGTCGCTGATAATACTTACCGATTGATTATGACTTGTGGTACTAACCAGGGTAACGTTTACACCTGTATTGGTGACATCCCAGTTTATTCCCCAACGGAGATATAAATGGGTCACGCAGATTTCTTACGTAATGGCGATTACAACGGTATATGTGATGCTTGTGGTCACAAATATAAGTTCTCGCAACTAAAGTTACGTTGGGATGGGCTGTATGTTTGTAGCTACGACTGGGAGATTCGCCAGCCTCAAGACTATGTAAAAGGTGTACGAGACAATATGTCTGTACCAGTTTCTAGACCACAGGCTCCACAAGAATACAGCATTGTACAATCAACAATTGAATTAGTTGACGGATTTACTGTCAACGATACATATACACTAGGATAATATATGGGCCGTCCTTTATATACTAATAACGCAGCCACCTATTTGGCTTTTGGAATAACCAATACAGCAACAACGATGCAGGTGTCTGCAAATGCTGGAGGATTATTCCCAAACCCAGTTGGTGGAGATTACTTCTACGTTAGCTTAATCAGTCTAAGTGGCCCAATCATTGAGATTGTAAAGTGTACCGCACGTAACGGTGATATTTTTACTATTGAGCGTGGACAAGAGGGTACATCACCTTTGTATTGGAATACTGGCGATAACGTCCAATTGCGTATTACTGCTGCTGGTATGAACTTTATTTCTGGTGCAAGTGCAACTACTACAGAAGAAGAAACTCAAACAGCTACTCAAGGTCAAACACTATTTACCTTAAACACAATTGATTACACTCCAAATACCAATAACTTAGCCGTATTTGTAAACGGCTCTAAACAAGTTGCTGGTCTTAACTATTCTGAAACAGCAATTAATACAGTTACATTTTTAACTGGTTTAAATGCTGGAGATGTGGTTGAGTTTATCCTTGGATTAACTATTGCAACTGGTACTCTTTATGCAACAGACATTAGATACAATGAACAAAGCACAGGCGCAGTAACTCGTACATTGGAGTCTAAACTTCAAGAATCTGTTTCTGTATTAGATTTTGGTGCTAAAGGCGACGGAACAACAAATGATTCTGTTGCTGTGCAAAATGCTTTAAACAGTGGATATAGCTCTATATATTTTCCTAGTGGTACATATTTAGTACAGAATGTAAGCATTTCACATTCAGTAACAATTTATGGAGATGGTTTTAGTTCAATTATTAAATCCATTCCTTCTGTAGTTGGTAGCAATTACTACTCAACTAACATTTTTACAAGCGTTACAGGCTTAAGTGATATTGTAATTAAATATTTAGTTTTTGATGGTTCAGGAACTACTGTAGTTGGCACAGACCCAGATATTGAACAAGCATTAGTTTTATTGCAACAAATTACAAGAATTGAATTTGATAATGTTAAGGTAACTGGTTACTCTGCAAATGCTAAAACACCTCCAACAGATATTTACAGTCAACATTTTCAAGCAATTACAATTAGAAATTTAAACAATTCTGAATACATTAAATTTAACAATGTTTTGTTAACTAATAATTTTTATGAATTAGTTTCTATTTACAATGGTCCAACATCTGTTTGCGAAACAATTATTACAAATAGCGGTGAAATCAATACTGTAACAACACCTACAAGTCATACTGCTTTTGAAATTACTGGTGGTAAATTAACATTTACAGATAATTTCTTTTACAATACTGGGCCACAATCAACTGTTAATATTAATGCTACAAGCTCATCATTAGTAAGCAACAATCAATTTATTAAACAAGTTGGTGGTTCATCTGCTGTAGGCCCATCTATTAATTATGGTCAAGCAGGGTTGTATGGCCAAAGTAATTGCATAATTACAAATAACTATTTCAACAATACAGGTGCTGGTTGTATTTTGCACTCAGGTGGTAATGGAATTATTATTTCAGACAATATTTGTATTGATGGCGGTTTAGAGCCTATCAAAGTTTTATGCGCTTTAGACCCTACAATGTATGCTGCTTTACTCCCTGCATATACAGTTCCTACTCTTGGAAATTCGTATTCATTACATATTACAAACAATCAAGTTGTAGGTGCTCAATATACTTCAGGCCCTACAAGTCGTGGTATTTGGATTGGTTATTTAAGCCCATCTGTTTCTAACCTTTGGTACGATGTTCTTGTTGAAAACAATACTGTTTCAATGGATACATCTCCAAATGACTTAAATTATTGTTTATTTTTAAGCGGAATTGCAGATATTAAAATTAAGAGTAATTATTTTAATTACAAATATACAGCTATTTATTCTTATGACTATGCTTACAATGTTGAAATTGTAAACAATGAGTTTGCTGGTGCAATTACAACACAATCAGACGATGTAGATTTTATTGGTGGAATAGCTAATACTAAACTTGTATTTAATAATAATAGATTTGTAGCTATTCCTTTAGCACAAAATTATAATATTCAAATTATTTCTGGTACTACTTTTGGTAGCATAGAGGCTGTAAACAATATAAATACTAAGCCTGGTTATTTTATAAACACAACTTCTCTTTATTTTCAACAACAATTAATAGGTCAAAGATTAACTTCCGTACCTACTACTGGTATTTGGAGAGCATACGATACTGTTTATTCTATTCCTGCATCTGGAGTTAGCAGACCTATGGGTTGGGTATGTACGACAATAGGTAGTTTTGCTGGCCCTTATACAGCAACTGCTAGTGGTGTAGTTGGTAATTATTATTTAACTGTTACTGATGGAACACAATTTAAAGTAGGTGAAAGAATTAATGTAACAGGAGTTGGCTCTGGTGGTGCAAGTCAAAAATTTACTATTTGTCAAATTGTTGGTAATCAATTAAATACTGCAGAAGTTGTTAATACTACGGCATCAGCACAAACTGTTACTCCATCAAACCCAGTTTTTGTAACAATGCCTAATTACGCATAAGGATAATTAATGGCAAATATGCTCTTCGCAAACAATGCTAACACGACGTTAGCTTCCAGTTTAACTGCTGGAGCTACGTCTATGAGTGTTACATCTGCGACGAACTTCCCATCGCCTACTGGTGTCCAATACTTTTATTGCACATTAGCTGATGCTGCAACGCAAACAACTATTGAGATTGTTAAAGTAACTTCAGTATCAGGAACTACTTTTGCTATCACTAGAGCACAAGACGGAACATCTGCCGCAGCCTTTGCTGCAGGTGCAGTAGTATCTTTGCGTCTGGTTCGTGCAAGTCTTAATGACTTTCCTAAGTTAGACGAGACAAACACATTTAATGCTGACCAAGCTATTAGCGGTCAATTAACATCTTCTGCTGGTTTAGCAACTACAGGAACATTTACTGCGACTGCTCCTAGCGATGGTCTAGTAATGGACTATGCAACTGGCTTTGGTCGTTTTAGTGCTTTTGCTGGCGATGGTTTTCAATGGTATAACGCTGGTATAGCTAATACTAAATTGATGCAATTGTCATCAAGTGGTGCAATTACAACAGCTACTTGGAATGGTGCTACAGTTGGTGTTGGATATGGCGGTACAGGCACAGCTACCTCATTTACTACTGGTTCTGTAGTTTATGCAGGAGCTTCAGGAGTTTATAGCCAAGACAATGCCAATTTCTTTTGGGATGCTACAAACCATCGTTTAGGAATTGGAACTACAAGCCCTCAATATGCTTTAGATGTTACAAGTAGTTTTGGCATTGGTGGAGTTGGTTCTAATGGTAACGGTCTTGTTGCTTATGCTGGAGCATCTCCAAGCACAGGATTTAGGTTCTCATTAACTCGTCAAGATGCTGTATCTGCTGGTTCTGTATATTTAAATTCCTATGGTGGAATTGGATTTGGAGTAGGTTTAGGCGGTAGCGGAACTCCTGCTGGTGGCCCTAATATGTATCTTGACACTAGCGGTAACTTGCTAGTTGGTACTACAAATTCATCGGACTTTACTGGTTCGGGAATAAAATTACTTCCAGCTAGTAGTGCTTTTGCAGCAGTTACTGCTAATTCAACCTCTGCTAGCTATTGTTTTTCTATTTATTCAACAGGGGCATCTGCTTATCGTTGCTATATAGATAATGCAGGAACTATTCACGCTACATCAACATCTATTACAGCTATTTCAGATGCAAGTCTAAAAACCAATGTTAAAGACCTTGAAACAGGTTTAACTCAGGTAATGTCACTTAAACCAAGACGATTTGACTGGGTAAATGGAGATGCTACAAATGTAGCTGGTTTTATTGCTCAAGAATTAGAAGAAGTATTGCCTGATTTAGTATATGAATCTAAATACAGCATTGATGAAAATGGCAATAACGTTACTAAAAAATCAATTAAAATGGGAGATATACTTCCAACATTAGTAAAAGCATTGCAAGAACTTAAAACAGAATTTGATGCTTATGTAGCATCTCACCCATAAGGTTAAATTATGACTACGTTAATTCCAAAATATGACCAAGGTTCTGCATCAGCAGTAAACAGACCTTTTAATAAAAAATTACAAGAATCTGTTTCTATCTTAGATTTTGGCGGTGACCCTACAGGCTCTTCTGATTCTTCATCAGCTTTTAACGCTGCGGTTGCTGCATCTAGTCATATTTATTTCCCTGCTGGTACATATAAGTTTTCTAGTACATTAACCATAAATAATATTAATGGTCTTGTATTAGAAGGTGCTGCTGCTGCTTTAATTTCTGCAGGAACTACTTATAGCACAAATACTGTATTTTCTTTTGATTCTGCTGCTTCAGGAAGTAATGGATTAGTAATCAGTAACTTTGTTGGTGTTGTTGTTAAAAACATTGTTATTACACAAAATCATAGTGGTGCTGGTGGTGGTTCTGCTCTTGTTATGTCAGGAGGCCATGACTTTACACTTGAAAACATTAAAGTATCTTCACAAACTGGGTCTACTGGAAAAGGTATTGTTTTAGGTGGAGGAACAGGAGCAACATCTACATTTACAGGAAGAATTAATAATTGCAAAGTTATTATGGCCAGTGGAGGCTCTGGAATACAAAGTAATGACACAAATACTAGCTTAACTTTTGATAGTTGTTATGTTATTGGAGGTCATTATGATTTTTCAGGCACTGTTTATTCAACAGTAATAAATTGCGCTTGTGATACTTCCGATTTATACGGATATGGAATTGTTGGGTGCGCTGGAATGACATTTACTTCTTGTGGTGCAGAACAATGTCAGCAAACAATGTTTTATTTGTCTCAAGGAACAAATAACATTACATTTACTTCTCCTTTAGGATTGGCAAATAATCAATCAGGAAATACATCTCAAGGAGATTTATTTACTTTTGATAGTAGTGGCGGTGCTATTCAGGGAATTACAATTACCAATCCTTCCGCAGTTAATTCAGTTTCTGCTACTGTTGCTAATATTTATGGAACAGCATCTAGCGGAGTTGTTGATGTTTATGGAGTAATTTCTTCTAAACTTCCTAAAGGTTTTGGTGGCAATACAACTTGGTTGCAAAATAAACTTACCTATACTGGCGATACAGAAAATATTTCATTTTCCCCTACTTTAGATTCAAATTGGACTCTTGTTGGAACTCCTACAATTACTGCTTATTACAATAAAAAAGGTAAGCAAATTTATGTTTCCATTGTTATTACTCCAGCAACAAGTATTAAAGCAAACGCAGGTGCAAAAATAAACCTTCCTTGGTCTGAAATTTCTCCAAGTGGAGCATGGGTTATTGATGAATCTAATACTCCTTATGGAACTGCTGCAATTTTTAATTCTGAAATTTATTTGCAAACAACTGGAACTTTAACTGTTCCATTAACTGTAAGCGGTACATTTTTAATTCCTTAAATAATATGAAAACATTTACATTAGAAGATAAAGAAGCAGAGTTTATTGTTCAAGTTATGGGACAGTTACCTACACAGTCAGGTGCTTATCCATTACTACAAAAGCTCCAACAGCAGTATGCTTTAATTACCGAAGAACCAAAGGCAGAATAAATGACTACCACTTACCAACAATCTAGGGATTCCGTAATCAATGGCGCACTCCGTGTATTGGGGGTAATTGGTGCTGGTGATACCCCAACCCCACAGGACTATCAGAACTGCTCTGAAGCCCTAAACCTGTATATCAAACAGCTACAAACTAAGGGTATGCCATTATGGTTAGTAGAAGACCTCCCAGTACCTATGGTAGCAGGTCAATACACCTACACATTAGGCCCAACAGGAGATGTAGTCTGTGACCGCCCTTTAAGAGTCGTTATGGCGTTCATTAGAAGCCCTCAGGGGAACGATACAACCCTTCAGGTCATCTCACGTCAAGAGTATATGCAACAGGGCTATAAACCCTCTTCAGGTACTCCTAATCAGGTCTATTACGACCCACAATTAGGTAATGGCGTATTGTATGTATTTAACAACCCTAATGATGCAGGATGGACTATCCATCTACAAGTACAACAACCTATTTCAGACATCCTAACACCCACTTCAATCCCTCAGTTTCCTTCTGAATGGTTCAATACATTGAAGTTTGGTTTGGCTGACCAGTTAGCCCTTGAGTATGGTGTTCCTGCACAAGTCCGTGCTGAACTAGCTCAACGTGCCGCTAAGTATGAAGAAGTAATGACAGATTGGAGCCAAGAAGAGGCTTCTACTTCTTTCCAACCAGATTATAGATTTAGGGGTTAATTATGGCAATTAGCCGTATACCTCTTGCTCATAACATTGGTAGTCGTGATGGAACCTTAAACAAGGATTCAAAGCTAGGCAATGCGATTATTGAAGTAGAGAAAAAAGAGTCTATTGCAGCCGTTAAACGCCCAGGACTCAAAACTTATCAGACTCTAACTGCAGGAGAAGGACTTGGTATCTTTGCCGCTGGTACTCACTTACTTACTATTATTGGAGCTACCTTCTATGACAATGGAGTGGCTAATGCTACCCCTGTTGATGGCACGGGGTCATACGACTTCATCTACTCGGTAGACCAAACTCAAGTCTTTTTTAAAAATGCCAATCATGGGTATGTCTATACCATTGCAACAAGCACCATTTTAGATTTACAAGGCACCATTACGACGCAAAACGGTACTACTGTATCAGGTACCCCCGTAGTAACATTATCTGCATCTAATTCTGCAATTCAGGTTGGACAGATTGTGACAGGGACAGGAGTTCCCCTCGGCACTTATGTTTTAACTATATTTGGTACTGCCTTAACTTTAAGTCAAAATGCTACAGCTTCTGGAACCGTTAGTCTTACCTTTACTACCTCTTATCCTGCTACTACTGTACCAGGTGCGGTGTTTGTGGATGGGTATTATGTTGTTGGGACTCCTGAGGGGTTACTTTATAACTCTAACGTAGAAGACCCTACAACTTGGCAAGCAATTAACTACATTGGTGTAGTGTCCTCTGCCGACCCATTATTGGCTATTGGTAGGACAATTAACTACATTGTTACTTTTGGTTCATTCCATATTGAATTCTTTTATGACGCAGGAAGCTCTCCTGGTAGTCCATTTTTACCATACCAAAACTCTGTAATCAAATTTGGTGTGGCAGCAAAGGCTTCAGTAGTGCAAATGGACAATACCCTTGTTTGGATGTCTACAAGCTACCAAAAGGGTTTCCAAATAATGACAATGGCTGGTCAATCAGCACAAGTCATTTCTAACCAATATATTGAAAGAATTATCAATAACTGTAACCCTGCATCTGCTTATGCCTTTAGCATTAAGACTTCAGGACATTCCCTATACGTATTAACCCTTAGAGACTTAGGGTATACCCTAGTATATGACTTTGCTCAAAATGGTTGGACATATTGGACTTCTACTGAAAACAACGTAGAAGGCTACTTTAAAGGACAGTATTACACCAAGTACCAAAACATGGATTTACTTCAACATGAGACTAACGGTAAAGTCTATGAGTTTGATTCAAACACCTATCAAGATGATGGTAATCCAATTGCGGTATTAGCTCGTACTCCATTAGTAGATGGTGGCGATAATCTACGTAAGTTTTGGAGAAGCGTTCAGGTAGTAGGCGATAAGATTGATTCTTATGCCCTGTTACGCTATACCAGCGATGACTACCAAACCTTTTCTGCGTGGCAGAACGTCAATCTTAATACCGCTAAATCCGAAGTCCATAGACTAGGGCAGGGCCGTAGAAGAGCGTTTGACTTACTTCACCAAGATAATGTACCCTTGAGACTCGAATATTTTGAAGTCGATGTCGAAAAGGGGGATTCATGATTGAGTATAAAGAAGAAACGTTTGACCAAGTAATTGACGAAATTAAGCCTTTATTAGAAGACCATTGGCAAGAAATAGCCCTACATAAGGATTCTATTAAGCTCAATCCTGATTATGCCAAATATGAGCAAATGTTCAAAAATGGCAATATGAGGATTGTAACGGCTAGAGACGATGGTAAATTGGTGGGATATTGCATAATGTTGCTATACCATCATATTCATTATAAAGACCAATTTATGGCTATGGATGACATTTTTTTCATAGCTAAAGATTACCGTAAGGGCTTGACAGGTGTAAAATTGTTCATTAAGACCGAAGAGATAATGAAGCAATACGGAGTTACCAAGTTGTCTATGAATGTAAAAATACATCAAGACGTTGGAGCCATATTTGAACGTTTAGGATATAAAGAGACTGAGCGTATGTTTACTAAGATGATTGGATAGATTATGGGCGCAGCCGCAGCAGGAGTAGCAGACGTAGTAGGATTAGGAGCAGCAGATGCAGCAGCAGCAACAGCCGCAGCAGACATAGCAGGTGGTGCGTTTACAGCAGCAGATATAGCTTCTGGTGCCGTTACTGTTGGTGATGCTTTGGCTCAAGGAGCTACTGTTGGAGAATTAGTTTCTGCTGGAGCACCGATTGGGGATTTGATTGCCTCAGGTGTCTCAGTTGCTGATTTAACTGCCGCAGGTGCTACTGCCGAACAAATTGCTGCAGCAACTCCTATGTTGGAAACTGCAGCCGCAGGTGCTGAATCTATCCCATTCCAACTTGCTGATGGTTCAATGGGTTCTATTCAAGGTGGAAACATCCTTGACGCTGCAGGTAACATTGTTGCTAAAGGTGGAGTAGGAACTACATTAGGCGACTTGGCTGGATACGCCAAGACTGGTGCTCAATTAATAGGCGGTATTGGACAATTAGGACAAGCTGCATCATTATTGGGTGGTGGAAAAACTAAGCCAGGTGTTGCTGACCCATACGCAGCATACCGTTCACAAGCAGCTTCCCAGTTACAGAACTTACTGGCAAACCCAAATACCATTACCTCTACTCCAGGTTACCAGTTTAACCTCCAACAAGGCTTACAAGCTCAACAGGCTCAACAAGCTGCACAGGGTCGTTTAGTATCAGGCGGTGGATTGTTGCAAGCTCAACAGTTTGGTCAACAGTATGCTACTTCTAGCCTACAGCAACAACAAAACTTACTAGCTACATTATCAGGTGCTAATCAAGCTCCTGCAGGTGCAGCACAAGCTCAACAAGGTATTAACTTTGGTCAAGCAGGGTTAGGTGCGTTGGGATTACAACAGTTAGCTGGAGGTGCAGCGAACGTACTAAATCCATTACAAACACTCTATTCCCAATACAATCAATCATCTCCTTCGGTGAGTTAATATGGCAAGTCTTTCAGAATTAGCTAATATATTGCAAACAAGCCCTGCTCAAGCATTTAGGCAGGAAGATATTTCATCGCAACAATATGGATTACAGCAACAAAAAATACAACAAGTTCAAAAAAGCATGGCACCTCCTTTGGCTGGAATGACTGGAGTAGGCGCTGGTGGTGGTCAACCACAACAAGGTTTGGGGCAGATGGCTGGAAATATATTGCCTCCAGAATATAGCCTTACTTCAGCTGATGGTCAATTAACTACTTCTGGTTTATATAGCAAAACTAAAACATCGGCATTAAAAGATGAGCAAATGGCTCAAGCTGCTTTGCAAGATGCTAATTATTATGAAGCAATAGGCAAATCAGAGCTTGCTGAAAAAGCCAAAGAAGAATCTCGTAGATTAATGACTCAAGCAAAACTTACAGATATTGAAGCACAAAAAATAAGAACTGATGGCAAAGACGACCTTATGAGTTCTTTATATCGTGCAAAAAGTCAAACTGATTTTGACCAAAGGTTAAAAGATGGTTTAGAAAGAACTGGCGTTCCAATGCCAAAAGAATTTCCAACCACTTGGACTCCAGATTTAAAAGAAAAGTTCATTGCCAAAATGTCTCCTACTATGAGACAAAAAATGGAAAGTGAAGACCTTGCAGAAGCTGCTTCTAAACGTGCTGCGAAAGCTCTTGAAGATAGAGAGCGTAAAAATAATGCGGCAGACCAAAATAATTTACCAAAACAACCCGTTACAAAAGTTGTAGATGGAAAAGTTGTGCCTACAACGTTTGATGATGCACTTGCTAATCCAAAGTACGGAGTTGCAACAAGTAAAGTATCAACCGATGACAAAAAAGTTGCACGTAGGGTTAGTACCGACTCACAATTAATTCTTTCTAGTTTAGATGACGTATCAACACTAAATGAAAACGGTTCAAAAAGTCTTACAGGAACAACATTTTCTAATCTCCCAGATAAAGGTTTATTGACTGCCCCAGCCAAAGCATTGGCAAATAATATGTCTGATACCGATGCACAAATGTATGATTCAATTCTTGGGCCAGCTACTCGTGAAATGGTGCAATTCTTAATGCCAGATTACCGCCCAACTGATGCTGCATTTCAAAAGACTGAAGCAATCTACAAAGGAAGGTCTGGAGAGCCACATATTGTTCAAATTCAAAAATTGGCTAAATTGCGTCAAGACTATGAAAATGCTGGTAAATCATATTTAGATGCTGGAATTATGAATGCAGAGCAAGCCAAAGAATTCAAGGCTAATGTGTTAAAGTCTCGTCAAATGATTCCTTACTCTGTTAAAGATGTAATTGAATTTAGAAAAGAAATGGAAAATAATCCTGATTTATCTATGGATGATTTTTTAAGAAGAAAAGGTCTTATTAAATCAAAAGATGAAAAATCATCTGTATCGGTAAAAGGCACTGGTACTAAAGAAGACCCAATCAAACTAGACTAAAGAATACTATGCCAGTATATGAATACCAAGGTCAGCATTATGATATTTCTGAAACAGACCCATCTAAAGCTAAAGAGAAAATTCTTTCTCATTTAGTAAAGTCTGAACCAAAAACAGAAGTAACTGTAGAAGGTGCTCCTGCCGATATTCCAAAAGCTGACTATAAACCTGCAACTGGATTGACAACACCACAAGTAACTGAAGGTGGTGCAGCATTTTTGGCTCCTACATCTCTTCGTAAAGAAGTTCCAGTAGCAAAACAAACATTTGGTTTTGACCCTTCTCGTATAAATAAAGTCCCGTTATCTGAGTATGGTTCTAATATTGCTAGGGGTGCGGCTACTGGTGGAGCAATAGGTGGTGTTATTGGTGGTTTTACTGGCCCAGGAATACTTGCAACTGCAGGGGGTGGTGCTGTAATGGGTGCCGCATCTGGTTTGGCTGAATCAGTTGCTAAAGACCTTGGATATGGCCCTGGAACACAGACGCTTGCTGGGTTAGCTGCTGGTATGCCAGCCCCAGTAAAATCTACAACCGACTTTTTAGTTAAATCTAGATTAGCTCAAAAAGTATTTGGAATGGCTGAGACTGCAGCTTATACAATGATGCCTGGAGTAGCTGGTAAAGTTGCTAAATTATCTAAATTTATTCCTCAAGGTGAAGCAAAACTTGCTGGTCGTGATGTTGAGTCAGCATTAGGTACAGAACCTAAAACTGCTGGTGTAAAAGTTTCTACAGACCCAACAAGCGAAACATATAAATTCACACAAGAATTACAAGCACAACATGGAAAAGATGCAACAGTTAATAAACTGTATGAAGATGCGAAAGCAGGATATGATGCAGCATTAGCAGAAAAAACTGGTAAAGGGCTTAAAGAAGATTTAACTCATATAGTTTCAGAGTTTCCTGCAGAATCCCGTGCTTCATCTGCTAAAAAGATTAGAAAATTATTTCTTGACGAAGACGGCAATCCTTTTGATGGTAATGCGGTTATTAATAACCTTAAATCTGATGAATTCAAAGCATTAAGCAATAATGAACAAGAGAAAGTTCGTAATGCTGTAAACAAATTTATACCAGGTGGTGCTGAGAAGGTTGCACGTAATGCTTCTGAAAAAGAATTTGTTGCAAAAGCTAAGGACGCATTACCTGAACTGTTTAAAAGCAAAGATTATAGAACTATTAATACTCAAATGGGTAATTTTGGAAAAGATGAGATTGGTCAGAAGGTGTTTAAACAAGAGTTAGGATATTATTTAAAAGGTCTTCCTGTAGAACAAGGTAAGACATTATGGAATAACATTGGCTCTAGTGTTAATAAAAACATTATCAAAGACCCAGCGGAATTTAAAAAAGTTACTGAAATGATTAATAATGCTAGAACAGAAAAAGAGTTATCTCGTGCAGCTAATTTAATTATTAAAGCAACCTATGGTGCCTATGAAACACGAAGAAAGAAAAAATAATGCCACTTAAATCAGGTTCATCACAAAAGACTATTTCATCTAACATCTCCAAAGAGGTGAAAGCTGGTCGTCCACAGAAGCAAGCGGTTGCTATTGCTCTTACTAAGGCTAGAGCAGGTAAACCACCTTCAGGCAAGACTAGAAAGAAAATGAAATGAAGATTCTCCTCCTTGACCCTGCAGGAGCATTGGTTGACTTTGGTATTCGTTGCCTTGCAGAAGGACACGAAGTTAAACAATGGGTGCGTCCACACGGTCAGGAGCGTTCTAAGATTGGTAAAGGACTTATTGACCACGTTCAGAACTGGCAGATTCATGCCAAACAAGCAGACTTAATCGTATTATCGGATAACGCTTTTCAAATGCGGGAACTAGAAAAGTTCCATGAAGAGGGTTACCCAATTATCGGTACTAATATGCTTGGTGCCAAGATGGAACTAGACCGTGATTATGGTCAAGACATTATGAAGAAGGCAGGACTTGCAGTTATCCCTTCATTTGAATTTAAGGACTACAACAGTGCTATCGACTTTGTTAAAGCTAATCCCAAACGATACGTCTCTAAACCCAGTGGTGATGCAGACAAGGCTCTATCTTATGTATCTAAATCAGCGGCAGATATGGTCTTCATGCTGCAACGATGGAAAGAAACTGGTAAACGACGTGATTTCATCCTACAAGAGTTCGTCCCAGGAATAGAATTCGGAGTAGGTGCCTGGATAGGCCCCAATGGATTTGGTAAGAACATCCTAGAAGGCTTTGAACATAAAAAGCTCATGTCAGGTAACTATGGCTGTAATACAGGTGAGCAGGGAACTGTCATTAAGTATTGCACCGAGTCTAACCTATTTAATGACACCTTAAAACGCTTTGAAGACTACCTATGCTATATCGGACATACTGGCTATGTTGATTTGGCGTTCATTATTGATGAAAAAGGTGAGCCACGTCCATTAGAGTGGACTATGCGTAAAGGATGGCCTTTATTTAACATTCAACAAGCCCTTCATAAGGGTTCTGTTGTAGATTGGATGTGTGACCTATTAAATGGCAAAGATACTCTCAAAGTTAGCTACGACACTGCTACTGGCATTGTTATCCCTATTGGGGATTACCCTAGGTCTAAGACTACGGGGCGTGACCATACAGGATTTCCTATCTATGGTCTTCCCGATGAATTAACCAAGGATTATGCCTTATGTGAGGTCATGGTTGGGAATGCCCCTCAGAACGACGAGGAAGGCATTGTAGAGCGTCCTTGCCTAGTGACGGCAGGTGACTATGTTTTAGTGGCAAACGGGGTAGGAAAGACCGTTAAACAAGCCTGTGAACGTGCCTATAAAAACGTTAAGAAAATTGAGATTCCTGACTGTATTAACGTAAGGGATGACATTGGTGAGGGTATGGAGCATCAAATCCCTGCTTTACAAAAGTATGGATATGCTGAGAATTGGTGCTATGACGAAATGGAAGAGGATGAGTAATGCCAATCAAGATGCTTCCTCCCCCTCCTCCAACCAATCAAGGCGTAGACTCTCGACAGTTTAGAGATTGGTTTTATACCATTTTCTCCCAAACCAATGGTAATTTAGACCAAATAGGAACAATGGCCTATGAGAACTCTAATAATGTTTCTATTACAGGCGGCAACATTGCCAATACAAATTTATCAAATATTCAAACTCCAGGATTAACTGGATATTTATACGGTCACAACACAGGGCCAGTTACAGCCTCTACTACTATTCCTTATTCAGCAATTACAGGTGGATTGTCTGTCACAATTACTACAGCAAAATTAACTACTCTTGGTACCAATGGTTCCATGACATTTACCAACGGCATACTAACTGCACAAACCCAAGCTACCTAATCATGTCAAATACTCAATTACCATTAACCGACGAACAACTTGAAGAACTTGTAGAAAGAGTTACCGAGAAAGTTATTAAGAATTTTTATACATCCGTAGGTGAATCTGTTGTTAAACGGATTACCAAACTCATTGGCTTTGCTGCTGTTGCACTATTAATGTGGGCTGCAGGTACAGGACACTTTCCAATAAAATGAACGAACAAATTGAATCCGCAAAAGAAGTAGCTGGTAAATCCATTGGTCAACATGGATTGGCTTACATTACAGCAATTATTGTTATTAGCGTTGCCGCTAGTATATTTTTAGACGCTTCTAAAATTGCCGCAGTTATTGGTATGGCTGGTGGTGCAATTATGGCTATTATCAATATGATGAACGCTGTATCAGGTACAACTGAAAAAGAAGAAAAGCCTGAGTTTGCCGTTATTCAAAATTTAATTGAAAAACTAGACCATTTGGCAGATAAAGAACCCCCAATGTCAGTTACTGTAGATGGCGATAAAGTCACAGTAACCAAAGGTTCAGATACCATTACAACAAAAAAATGAAACAGATATTCCAACACCTTTTAACTGGTAAAGATAATGAAACTTATGACATTGGTCGAGTAACTTGGTTTCTTGGTTTTATTGCTGTTATCGTAATTGCGGCTTTTGAAGTAATGCACACTACTGTTAGCCTTAGAGAACTTGCTGAAGCATTAGGCATTGTGTCTGGTGCAGGTGGTGCTTCTGTAATGATGAAAAAAGATGCGGAGCCACAATAATGTTCCCTTTATCGGTTATTAATTATGTCAAAATTGGATTGGTTGCTTTGGTACTTTGTGGGTGCGTGTATCTTGGCTATAGCTTTGAGCATTCACGATTTATGGCATATCAGGAGCGTGTTGAAGCAGCAGGAAAAGCGCAAGAAGCAAAGAATGAACAAATCCTCAAGGAACAACAAGTAACAACGGAGAGAATTACCAATGATTACAAGAATAGTATTGCTCGCATTCATACTTACTATGGTGGGATGCACGTCAACGCCAGTAGCAGTGCAATGTCCATCACCAGCACAGC
>Ga0208106_1000127_pt1 | contig 29794 bp, 32 predicted proteins | sample CryBogCBE25Jul08_FD_184577 | JGI IMG/M metagenome (GOLD analysis project Ga0208106, IMG submission 184577) | Freshwater microbial communities from Crystal Bog, Wisconsin, USA - CBE25Jul08 (SPAdes) | ecosystem: Environmental > Aquatic > Freshwater > Lake | place: Crystal Bog, Wisconsin, USA...
TCCTTCAATCATGTCTTGAACGGCAAGATTATCTAAGAAAGTTGTTTTTCCCGTACCGGTTTCTCCAATTATGTACGTATGTCGTCTTCGGTCTAGTTCGCTAAGTTTTATCTGTTTCTTAGCACCCCTAAATACGTTGTATCCAAGCAACAATCCTTCTTCACTTACATTTCGAGGACCATCAGCCTGTTTCGACTGTTGTCTATCAAGCTGGGTAGTGGGAGTATTTGTAGCGTCAGGAAAGTGATAAATACTTGCAAGTTCTACAGTATTTAATATATTTGAGTTCTTTTCAGGGGGAAAAAAGCGCAAAATATATGAAGTAACGAAACTCTCAGTATCCTTTGCCGGTAAGAATTTAAAGCCGTTTTTTCCTGGTGCATCAAATAGCGAAAATGTTGCTGTGATGTTGCTTAGTATAGATTGAGATCTTTGAGCAACGTTTGATGAAGCTATGACGCGAATTAACACTTCATACCCAGCGTGCTTTGTCTTTTCATCAACGGCATCTGCAAGCGACTGATCAAGGCCAGATACGGCTTTATTTTCTTTTTCTCCTATTTCTTTATCTTTTGCTTCCGGTGGCTTTACTGGCGCAATAAAAGCTTGCTTGAGAAACCAGAAGAAGAGTTCAGCCCCACGTTTTGTGCTCTTACCTTCCCTGATTCTTTTTCCTTCTTCTTTTGCAAATTTCGTCCAATTAGCATTAGCTGGACGAATAAGAATTTGAACTCCTGCGCCATCTTGCTCACCGAGATTAGCAAACGAATTCAATAATGATTGCAACGCATCTCTTTTCATATCTTGATAGGTAGCAATTGGGAAAATAAATTGATCCTTGAGTACCATTTCACCGCCAACCGTTCCAGTAATCTTTCCAACCGGATTAAATATGTTATGTTCAGCTACTTCTTCAATAAGGCTATTTGGGTAAGCGCTATTAACCGCTTGCTCTATGACTGCCACTAGAGAAACGGGAACAGCTGCATAAAAATATACGAATCCTTTATTAGCAACTATCTCTAAGCTTATGTGTCGTTGTCCATAAAACTTACTCTTGAAACCTTTCTGCGTAATACTGGCAATAATGTTATACAGGACTTCAGCTTTAGAAATATTTTCATCTGCAATATCTCGGGCATCTCTTCCTTCAGTCACAACATCTTCACTTACTGGTGGAAGATGGATAAGAAGAGGAACCATTTTAAGCCCACGTTCATAGTTTTTTGCTTCTCTGAGAAGTTTTCTGGTTCTCCAAAACAGAAAAAAGGCTAATACAAATAGGGCGATAATGATAATTAAAAGTACAATTGGCAGCGCTGATGACATTACTTACCTACCGAGAATATTCCTCAGGAAGTTTGATATCTTTCCCAAATCTTTTTTTTATGTAATCTCTCTTGAAATGACTTATCTTAGCTGCCTGTTCCTGCGGATCGTGCTTTGTTTCTTGGACAATTTTTTTTGCACTGTGTACCCATTCTTTTTCAATCAAGTTATCATCTTTCGCCTCTTGAGGGCTTGTTGTAATGATATCGTCACTAATAGGAGCCGGGATGGATGAGCTCTGGTCGTCATCATTAGTAACAGCAGTCACATCATCAGTAGCCTGAGTGACGGCCGCTGAAGCCTGAATTACTCTTTCTTGGCTGTCATTATGTCTACCAATTTCAGGAACAGGAACACGGTACTCTTCTGTTCCTGATACAGGCTTCGCCTCAACCTTGCTCGGATTTGGTAATTCCTGTGATGGTAGTGGTAGCATTTGATCCATTAGCTAAATTATAGCAAATATACCAATACACAAGAACCATTAAAATAGCTATTTGAAATAGCTGCTCCTAAGGCCGTACCAGGCAACTGCTGCCGGGATACCTAAAGACAAAACGACATCCATCAAATTTAGATTCGAAAGAGTAGACAGTCCGATAAAAAAAGTTGGAGCAAAGGCCAAGACAACTGAAATAAAAAGTAGTTTCTTGTAATCTTTGTGTTCGCTTGAAATCCAGGAAATAATAATAAATAAATCTAAAAAAACTAAATAGAGCATGAAAAATACCAATAAAAAAATAGCTAGATTGGCATTTACTGGAGAAGTCACTGAAAAGATAAGGACTAAACCTAGTAACAGGATTGCTAAAAAACTTAATAAATAACGCATCATAAGCATTGTACAACAAATACAAAAACCCACTTTGAGTGGGCAAATTAAATTAATAAAAACTTAGAGCTCTGGGAGGTAAAACCGCCCATTAATATATTATTTTATGGCGCTTACCTATTTCCCAGAACATCTGACTGACCGCTCTCTCATTAGTACGAGAGGGCGAGATCCGTGACTCCCCGCAGAGGCGTTTGAAGCTCGTTTTAGTAAGGTTTTTGTTTTATTTCTTACTGCATACAGACTAGCATAAGAACTATATTGTGTCAATGATAATTCGATGACATATATACAACTTTAAGAAGTTATAGAGGTTTTAAAATAGTTGTATTTTTTATAACTATGGCTCTTTTTATATAATTTATATGTTGAATAAGTTACTTGTTTTATATTTTTTGAACCTCATTATATTGAACATTTTTTTGCACGATTTATTTACCGATTTCACAATTACTCCACCCTTAATGCGGCACGAACTATTCAAAAAATTAAATACTGCGCTTTACCCAATCATTTTTTTAAATGCCACAGCCAAGCAAACTATTTTGTTACTGCTTCTACAAAGTCAGTGCATTTCTTAGATAAAGAATTTGCAGCTCACGATAATGGGTCAATAATTGTTTCGAGCTTTGCTTGCTACTCGCTCCTCAAATGTACGATTCAATTTCACATTCAACACACATTCATTAATTAATTTGTGTATTTTTTATTAGATTTTCGGCTCCCCTATCTCACATTTTTCAATAAAAAAGTGCTCTACTTTTTTATTGCATTGGTGCTAAATATTCATGAAGCTAATTCAATAAAAAGTTATACACAGCTAAATGATTTTTGTAGTTGACACTGCTTTTGCTTACCACTACTATAGGTGTAGCACTGAGTAAAAAAAGTGCTCAAAAACAAAAACATCGAATGTAAACAACGGCTTCTCGCAGGCCGTTGTTTCTTTTTATGAATACCTCAGCTGCCCGAGCAAGTAGTCCAACCATTTCCTACACCCCTTCAATCCATACCAAACGCAAGCTTTTTCTTGATCTTTATATTGACCCCTATTAGCATATCTGTTATAATCTCTACTTGAATGAGGAGAAATCTACATTAACAAGTACACTCGCCTGAATGAGGCTATTAGAGCGAATGTTTTACGTGTCATTGATCAGCATGGCAATCAACTTGGAGTTATTTCAAAACAAGAAGCACTCCAGGCTGCTCGCGATGCAGAACTTGACTTAGTTGAAATATCGCCTGACGCAGACCCACCAGTTGCAAAAATTGTCGACTGGGGCAAATACAACTATCAAAAAACGAAGCAACTGCAAAAAAGCAAACGAAACTCAAAGATTAGTGAGCTTAAGCAGATGCGTTTTAGCTTAAAGATTAGTGATCATGATATCGCAGTTAAGCTGAAGAAAGTAACTTCGTTTCTCAATGATGGGAGTAAGGTCCGCATTAGTATTATTTATAGAGGAAGAGAGCTTGCCCACAAAGAACTCGGTTATGTCCTTATGGATAAACTAGTAAATCTTCTGGGTGAAAATGTAGTAACAGATCAGCCACCTCAATTTGCAGGTAGACAGTTAAGCGCAGTAGTAAGGAGCACGAATGCCAAAGCTAAAAACTCATAGTGGAACTAAAGATAGAGTTAAGATTTCCAAAACTGGAAAGGCTCTTGCTCGTAGAGGTGGTGGCAATCACCTTCTAGAGAAGAAAAGCATGTCCAGGAAAAGAACCTATAAAGGTCTGAACGAAATAACCGGACATATTAAGCGTAATATCAAGCGTAAGTTGGGAGCATAGAGAGATGCGAGTTAAAAGAGGCGTTACATCACACGCAAAACACAACAAGATACGTAAAGCTACTAAAGGAATGACTCATTCCCGAAGAAGAAGCGTTCGAATGGGTAAACAGGGTGTTATCAAGGCTATGCAATATGCATACCGAGATAGACGAAATCATAAAAGAACTTTTAGAGCTTTATGGAATGCCCGAATTAATGCTGCTGCAAGAGAAAACGGCACAACCTATAGTGTTCTAATTAATGGACTCAAGAAAGCTAATATTTCTTTAGACAGAAAAATTCTTGCTGAATTAGCCGTTAATGAACCTAAGGCTTTTACTTCAATCGTAAAAGCTACCAAAAGCTAAGTTTAGAGCTAAGACGAAAAAGAAAAACCCCTCTGCTGAGGGGTTTTTAAATACCAGATCATCCATAAGCCGGGTTCTGTTCTATCTGGCCATCTATCTAGATCCAATATTGCTAAAGGATTCAAGCGGATAAACGTAAGTTCTAGCGGGCAACTATTCATTGTAATAATGAAAAGAACTTACTCCTTGCAGTAGGCAGGGTTTACCTCTTCGTTAAGTCACCTTAACAAACTGTGAGCTTTTACCTCACTCGTTTCACCCTTACCCTGTAAACAGGGCGGTTTCGTTTCTGTGGCACTTTCCCTAAGATTACTCCTGGTTGCCGTTAACAACTGCCTTGCCCTAAACTGCCCGGACTTTCCTCCCCTTACGGGGCGACCAGTCGATGATCTAGCCTATCTATTATATCAATAAGAGTGCGCAAATGCCTATTGGCTATCTAGTACTCTATTGACTTCAGCATCTGCTAGTTTATTTAATGCTCTCGGAACATGCTTAAATGATACTTTATCGAATTTTTTTATTGCTTCGTGTATAGAAACATTTATTTTTAAAAGATCCAAATTCTTAATCTTGAAAATTCCTGACATTTGATTAACCACTAATAGGCTATCCATATAAACATCAACCTGGACAGCGCCCATATCATAAGCAGTACCCAAGCCTTCAAGTACCGCCTTATACTCAGCCTGATTATTTGTCGTAATCCCAAGGTAGGTTCCACCCGCTTTAAGTAACTTGTCTTCAAGCGAAAGGATAGCAAAACCAGTTGCTGATGGACCAGGATTTCCCCTGGAACCTCCATCGGTAAAAAGTTTAACTCTGGAGAAGTTTGTTGCATTATTTACAGCTTTTAACTCTTTACTATTGTCGTTGATGTCAAGATAAATAAGTGTGATTGGTGCTTGTTTATCGAGCTCTGGATACAGAATATTGACGTCTCTGGCTATTCGCTGAGCGTGGGCAGGTCGAGCATCGATAAAATCATTTAAGAATAATGTGTTAAGGCTTTGAACAGTTCCTCTAAATTCCCTGCTTTCTACTTCTAGCACTACTTCTTGGCCAAGATGAAACGTTTCTTGTTCGCTCACAAGAAACTGCATTCGTTGTTCGTCGATCAATACAGATTTAATTTTATTCATCTACCGTCCATTTCTTTAATTGGTCGGGGTGACAAGACTTGAACTTGCGACCTCACGGCCCCCAGCCGTACGCGCTACCAACTGCGCTACACCCCGAAGGCGACCTAACGACCGTTTGGATTCCTGGCGGAAACCAAGTGGGGTTCCTCACATCATTCCCACGGAAATGATAAATATTGGATTCCCATAACGTTTTATATTCAGAAATCAATGCTTGTCGTTAGGTCTCTTTTAGTATAACCTATTTACCCTGCTGCATTTATCCTAAAATTAATCTTAAAATATACTGGTCTAAAGAGTTGATAATAGGGCTAATGAAGCTATATCCAAGCACTATGATGATTAATACAATAAAGATTCCATATCTTTCCAGTTTGTCCATAAATTCTTGAATACTTTCAGGCGCAAAAGCATACAGAACGCGTGAACCATCAAGAGGAGGAACGGGGAGAATGTTAAATACGAAAAAACCAATGTTGATAGCTATAAAGTAAAACCACCAGGTAATCCAGAGCGACCCTGTCGAAAAATTAGTTTTTAATATTACTCCTCCAATTACGGCAAGTATAAGATTTGTCAGTGGACCGGCAAAACCGACTATCGCCATCCCGAATTCATCCCATTTAAGTTTGTGTTTGGAGATTGGAACTGGTTTCGCCGCACCAAACACGGGTTGACCACTAATTGCAAGTAGTAGCGGAAGGAGAACTGTCATGAATGGATCTATATGTGCAAGAGGATTAAATGTTAATCTCCCCTGTGTTTCGGCTGTGTCATCACCTAATCTTTTTGCCACATATCCATGAGCTAGTTCATGCAGTATTACTGAAATTATAATAATGATAAATGACAGTACGCCAATTTCTATTTTATTATCTATAAGCATCTCATTTAGTATAACAAACCTACCCCTTGACTTTTGGCATATTAAACTGTAAAATTTACTACTGAATCTCAAGAGGAAAATATCATGAATATATGCGACATTACAGGTAAAGGAAAGCAGTACGGCAGCAATGTTAGCTTTTCACAAAGACACACGAAAAAGGTATGGAAGCCAAATCTCCAATCAAAGACTGTTGTTATTGATGGCAAAAAAGTTAAACTTCACGTTAGTGCTAACGGAATAAGAACATTACGAAAAAAAGGGCTTATAGCCTAAAAAAATCCCCTCATTGAGGGGATTTTTTTATTTACTTTGTCTCTTCAAGACAATGACGCGCGCTTTATCTCCTAGCTCTGATTCTTTTAGCTTAAAAACATCTAGAGTTTCGGCATCTTGTGCAGCCATCTCACCCAGGAATGCTGTTAATTCAGCCTGAGGAACTTCATAGGTTACCTCTTTTTCGGCATAATGAGTTGGAATAACAATCTTAGGTTCTATTTTCCTCACTAAACTAGCTGCGCCAGTTGCGTCAAGCGTATAGCCCATACCACCAACAGGAAGTATCAAAACATCAACGAGCCCGAGCGACTCCAATTGATCTTCGGTAAGATCGGGATGGATGTGGCCGATAACACCGATCGAAAATCCTTGATAGTGAATATTATAAATGGTTGCTCGCGTACCATTTTCATCTAAATGTGCTCGTGCTGGTATGCCCTTGACCGATACTTCAGCAATTTCGTATTCACCAGGTCCTTCAATTTTGAAGCGACCAGGGTTCTTAGAATCTTTTTTTATTGTAAATATAGCAACGTCTTCAGATGATGCAACAGATTTTAGACCGTGTTCACTCAAGTCATCATCAATTAGAATTGTTACCTTTTTATTTGATATCTTTATGCAATTAGCACCATAATACTGAAAATCCATATTTCTACCCCTACTTCAATAGTTTATCTTTATCAATTAATATTACTTTTTTAGATGTAAGCAGATTAGATACAAATCTATCATTCACCTGTCTTCTGTAGCTAAACTCAGTTGAGTCAAAAATGCTATATCGTATAGACTTTTTCTCTGATTTTTCGAGATCCGCTACCAGATTATCTACCGCAGAATGATTAAGATCACCTACAATTACAAGATCTACCTCAATAGAGTCATCTCTGGTGAATTGGCCCGTATAAAGAGCCATTCGCACATTACCTGTCTTAATTAGCTCAGCAAGGAAAGGATCGGTAACCTCCAAAGCTTCAGCCACCTCTTCGGATGGTGCTTCGACGGCATCTTCAGTTTTCTTTACCGTTGCCTTCTTGGGCGTTTGCTTAAATCCTTTTTTATTGCCAAAGATACTCTCAAGTGCTTTAAAATGCTCAAAAGACTGATTCACTTCGTAATAGAGGCGATTGTTATTATTATCAGAAGTTATTATGCCGATACTTAAAAGGTTAGCAAGCTCTCTTCGTACAGAATTGATCTGTTCGTCAATTTTTCTGGTAATTTCTCTCACATAAAAAGATCTGTTCGGGTTTTGACAGAAAAGTTGCAGTAATTTTACACGAGTTTTTGACCCAAACAGTTGTTCTATCATATATTCATTGTATCAACTATTTTACTAATATAACAGGTTTGAATACTTATTTTTGTTAACAATTTTTTGATAATTTTTTTTGAATAAATTCCAAGGCATCGCTGGAGTTATTAAACCATTTTATGCTCTTATTTCTCTTAAACCAGGTAAGTTGTTTCTTGACGAGCTTCATGTCACTTTCTATGAATAATTTTAGCGCGTTATCCTTACTCAATTCATTTTGAATAAATCCTCTAAACACTTTATAGATCCCACCTTTAAGGGCTTCAGAATTGTAATCGTAATTATCATACGCCCATTCAATTTCATCGATTACGCCATCTTTTATCATCTGGTGCGCACGCTTTGCAATTCTCTCTTTCAATTGCTCCCGTGCAGGATTGAGACCGATTATCAGATATGAACTCGGTATTTCTCTTTTGGTAATTTCCTGACCAGCCCTTTCAAGCGTATTTATTAAATAGCGCTTGTTGGAATTATTTTCAGGCATAGTTAATTTTTTATCTCGTATCATTTTCTGAAGTTCCGTGATTGACATACCCTGCAGTGCATCACGTTTATTCTTATCAGGAGTGGAAAACGTATAATCATAAAGTAGTGAGTCTATATACAGCCCTGACCCGCCTACTATAATTGGCATTTTTCTTCTTTTTTTTATTTCTGCTATTTTGGTTTTAGCGTAATATTGAAATTTAGCAGCGCTAAATTCATCACCTGGGCCTACGATATCAATTCCCCAATGCTGAATGAGTGCCTGTTCTGACTTCGTGGGCTTTGCAGTACCAATATCTAATCCCTTAAAGACGGTACGAGAATCTGCAGCGATTATTTCCCCATCACATTGTTGTGCAACTCTAATAGCAAGATCAGTTTTACCGCTAGCAGTAGGCCCAATAATATAAATCTGCTCTATTTTCTCCGATTCAGTCATACACTCAAACTTAAAGTGTTGTTTTTGGGGCTCTAGAATTCATCTCTTTGAGAACGGTGTCCATGAATGAGCTTATATCAATCTTATCTGCCGGTTGGTCGCCCATGTCCGCCCTCACGCGGGGCGTAGTCTGCTCTGACCTAAGTTCTTGCTCGCCAATCACACAAACATATGGAATCTTCATTTTTTCAGCATTTCTAATTTTCTTGCCCACTGATTCATTAGTATTATCCATAGTGACACGAAGTCCAAGATTTTTCGCTTTCTCGTAAAGTGATTCCGTATACTGCACTAGTTCTTCGGTCTGATTAACTGTGATAAGTCTGATCTGCTCTGGTGCCAACCATACTGGGAATCTACCTTCAGTATGTTCAATAAACACACTCAGGAAACGCTCCACAGAACCCAGCAGTGCGCTATGAATCATGATAGGAGTTTCCATAGCGCCCTCTTTATTGGTGAACTCTAGCGAAAAACGTTCAGGTTGAACGAAATCTAATTGTACTGTGGCGACTTGATGTTCGCGGCCGATGGCATCTGTAGCCATAAAATCAATTTTTGGGCCGTAAAAGGCAGCTTCGCCTTCGACCTCAAAAAAATCGAGCTTATTGGTCGACACTGCATCTTTTAGCTGTTTCTGTGCATTATCCCACTTTGCCTTAGTTCCAAGATAGCCATCGCCATCATCTCTATAAGAAAGCCGCACTCTAAGTTTCATGCCAACTGTTTCATAAAGTGTTTTTGCTGAAGATAGCAGCTGACCAATCTCGGCTTCGATTTGATTGGGCATACAAAAAACGTGGCTATCGTCTTGCGTAATTGATCTAACTCGAGAAAGACCACCCAGTTCACCGCTTTTTTCATCTCTATATACAGTAGTAGATTCTAAATATCTAATTGGTAGATCCCTATAGCTTCTCTGGCGTGAGGCATATATCTGCGTGTGATGAGGGCAATTCATGGGCTTCAAGACTAATTCGTCAGAAGTTTCCTGACTTTTTACTAAAAATAACTCCTCACCAAATTTATCCCAGTGACCGCTCTTCTTATATAGGTCATTTTTAGTCATATGAGGAATCCAAACTTTCTCAAATCCATTTGAAAGTCGTAGTTCATTTGAAAATTTTAATAGTTCTTCTCTAAGAAAAGTCCCTCGTGGAGTAAAGAGAGGCAGGCCCTGTCCTACGAGATCAGAGAAAACAAACAGATCAAGCTCTTGCCCTATTTTTCTATGGTCTCTTCGCTTCGCGTTCTCAAGCATAGCAAGGTACTCATCAAGTTCACTTTGTTTAGCAAAAGCTATCCCGTAAATTCGTTGCATTTGCGGCTTGTCTACTTGCCCCCTCCAATACGCCCCAGCTACTTTAGTAAGTTTAAAAGCGCCGACATCACCTGTTTTTTCAACATGAGGTCCCCTGCATAGATCCTCAAAAGTATCATTCGTATAAAAAGTAACTTTATCTACTTTGGATGTTACTGCGGCAAGACCAAGCTCATCAATATCAAGATTTCTAAGTTCGGTAGTACCTGACCTCTGTAGATCGTTAAGCAGCTCCTCTTTGTAGGGTTGCTTGGCAGTAGTAGCCCAATCTATAGCCTCATGAATAGTCTTTTCAGATTTAACAAATGGCGCATTGCCAGCAATGATTTTACGCATCTCCTTTTCTATAGCGGCAAAATTGTCGGTAGAAATAACATTATCGCCACCGAGATCAACATCGTAATAAAAACCATCCGATATCACTGGTCCAACACCAAATTTAGCCTCAGGCCATTTACGCTGAATAGCATCGGCCATAATATGCGCCAAGCTGTGTCTAATCGAATAAAGCTCTTCATTCATAACAGTTATTTATACCTCTTCATATCTGTAAGTATTGTACTAGAATTTACAGATTGCGTCATTAAATAAGTTTCAAAAAAATAAGCCCCAGCTGATTTATCTTCTCTCGCAGAAGTATTAACCTTCTAAGACAAATCACTGGGGACAAAACACCTGATAAAATACCACCTGCAAGCTAGTATATACAAGCTAGCCATATATTACTAGTATAATCTTATCCACACCTGTGGATAGTTGAATATTTAATGGTAACTGGTATAGTATCTTCTATCGGGCCCTTAGCTCAGTTGGCTAGAGCGCTTCCTTGACGTGGAAGAGGTCAGAGGTTCGAGTCCTCTAGGGCCCACCAAAATTCGTACATATACCATAAGCTCAATCTGTTACAGGTAAGGCTAAGTATTGACAAAATGACCCCATTTTGCTATAGTAGACAAGTTAAACGAGGCGTTTTGTTTGAGTAACACTTCACCGTTAGAAAGCTTCAAGCTATTCTACGAAGAGCTGCACTCATCAAAGATTTTTGAGAATCGTATCCGACGCATGCGTCGGGCATCGATCAGCTCAAACTAAGATAAGTTAGCACTAGATTATAAGGACGTTTCCCACAGGAAACGTCCTTTTTTCCACTTTGATTTTCTATAGCTATATGACAATATATAGACATGAAATGTATTTATTGTAACGGAAAAACAAAAGTCACTAATACCCGTCCTCGAGAAAAAGAACACTCAACTTGGCGTCGGAGACAATGCCTTAATTGCCACGCAATAGTAACCAGCGAGGAAGCAGTTAAATTAGATGAGTGCCTTCTTGTTAAAAAGAAAAACGGGGAGCAGGAGCCCTTCCTTAGAGATAAGCTTTTTATTAGCATATTTCAATCAATTGATCACCTACCCGATCAAATTCGAACAGCGCACTATCTATGTGAAACTATTTTACGACATTGCCTAAAAGCTAAGCCCGTGTCTCCTCTTCTCAGCTCGGAAAATATTTCAATCACTGCGATACGTGTTTTGAAAAACTTTGATGCAGCAAGTGCAATTAAATATAACTCGTATCGAACAAATCTAAAATTACCCAACGATGTACGGCGAGCACTAAAATTTTAATTGTATTATTTTTTTACAACTTTTTCAGTAACGTCGAACTTATCTAGATAACGACCGAACAATAATCGTGTTTGAGAATATAGTGTAGCGAATCCACTGTATACAATAGTAGTCAAAGGAAGGTAGATCCACTGAAGAATCATATATACTTGGTGCCGTGTTTTATATCGGGGTGGTTTTGGTGGCAATAATCGAATACTTAAATAAATACCAATGAACATACCAACCATTGCCACGGTTTGAATTCGGCTAGCTATAATTGGTAGTTGATGCGCGACAAGGCTTGTGCTTGAATGCGGTGATAGATAAAGTGGTACGAAGGCCCCAAGTAATAAAATAAGTGAGGCAGTTGCCCACGCCACATGCCCCTCAATAAGTCGCGCAGTTTTCATAAACAAGTCCACCTTGTTAATCCTATTTTTCCTTCTCCAGCCCATCTGAAGTACATAAGCTATGTCACTCGCACCCCAGGCCCATCTTCGTACTTGGATAAATTGTGCCTTAAGTGTTTTTGTGTAAGTCGATGATAGAACGGCATCTTGATAAATTGGAATAAGAATGGGGTGTACCTCGTGTTTTCCGTCATAGGTAAAATAGGTTCTCCAGTATTGATGCCCATCTTCAACAATCGTTCTTGTACTCCAAAAATCTGTATCAATAAGTGTTTGCATACCTTGTGAGTGTGAGGCAAAATTCCTGAGCATATGGGGGCGAAGTGCAAGAGCGATATTCCAAAATGAATTACCCGTAGCAATGACGCGCATTGGCGCTGGCACATCCCAAATATTATTAGTAAACATTGATATCGGCTGAAAAGATGCGTGTATGTAATCAGGGCACGCAATATAGGCATACGTAACTGCTGAAAAATATTCAGGGTGAGGTCGATTATCCGCATCAAGGGTCGTAACGATTACATGCTCATAATTAATATTTTTATCATCCAAAAATTCCTTTAATCTTCTTCCTGCAAAGGTAATATTCCCACCCTTACCAATAGTTTCATTAGGGATATCCTCTGGATGCTCTATTGCTCCAAAGTGATAGAATTCATGCTTGTATTCTTCAACCAGATCAAGAATATTTTTCTTAACTTCTTCACCACCCCTTTTTTCATAGGCAAAGAGAACAATTAATTTCTTATGATTATACGAGGACTGCAGGATACTTTTAATAGTAGGTTCAAGAATAGCTCTACTTTCATTGTAGACTGCAACTATTACAGCGTTATAAATATCCTTTTGATAGAGTCGCTCTTCCCTCACTTCTATACTTGCAAGATTCTTTAAGTGCCATGCCGGTGAAACTCCCTGCTCATACTGAAGATAGGTTTTTTTCGGGTTGTCTAATTCGTTGAGTAACTTATTCCATTCGTACGCCATATTTTCATTAATTCTCCTGTAGCCCTGGATCATTCGGATGTTAAGTGAAATTGCTTTAAATACCCATAGTAGCAAATAAGAGAGAACGAAATATGCCGCAATACTTGTATTAACTAAACTAAGCACAATGGGCAAGGCTAGCACAGACCAACTCAATATTCCGGGAAGACGTTCAAACCATTTATAAACCTTATCGCGATCTCTGGTTAATGGAATTTCGATTAATCTCATAATTGAACTATTGAAGATTTAAAATCGCTTGTGCCACTATTAGATTAAATAGCAAAGCAACGATAGCGAGGGTCAAGACTAGGATACTCAGCAATCTTTTTTGGGTGTACAGTCTAGCGCTCATAAAAATTGAAACGAAAGTAACGAGAAGTGCTACTGCAGCAAAACTATAGAGATCTAGTGGCGTACCTTTAGGAAAGCCACCGAGCCCTAGCGTTGATTCATAGCGAACTGTCGCCGCAGTTCTAGAAGTATCAATCAGCAGCGCGGTTGCTATCATATTAATAACTCCACCTAAAACAACAACTAAGTTAAGAAATAAAACCGGCCTATCTTGAAAATATTTTTTATTAAACATCTTTTCCCTAGAATGTAACTCTATAAATAACAAAACTCATTCATGTATTATCTTATCAAAAAAAACTAAATAATACTCACTTTTAAGCTTATGTTTGGTGCGGGTACTGGGAATCGAACCCAGCGCTCAGCCTTGGGAAGGCTACATATTGGCCACTATACGATACCCGCTTGGAGCCGATAAGCGGGGTCGAACCGCTGACCTACGCTTTACGAAAGCGCCGCTCTACCAACTGAGCTATATCGGCAAAAAAATGCGTAACTCTATAATAACAGATTGAAAATGATATAAATTAAAAAATGGCTCACCGTGTGAGCCATCTAAAAGCATATAAAGCTGGCGGGCCCGACCGGATTCGAACCGGCGATCTCCTCCGTGACAGGGAGGCATGTTAGGCCTCTACACCACGAGCCCATGCAAATATAAGCATTGAATATCGTAACAGAGATAGGATTGTTTTGCAATGCGCCTAAGCTGCAAACTATTTACACCTTTATGTAAGTAATTGGCGGTTCCTTATCCCTGTACGGTGCCAAGAGCTGATCTATTGGCTGGAAATTAATAAATATATGCGCAGCCTTTACTTTTCCATTTTGCTCTCCGAGATTTTTAACTATCTCAAGACCATAGCCTAAATTAATAATTCCTGATGTTTGGCCAGACTTAAGCTTGAATAATGCGTCGATAGTTTGGGTTGGCACTGTTTTATCATTTTTGCTTATGGAAATTGCTAGAACACCTCCATTATCTTTCGTTAAATTATCATCAGAGTACTGCTTAGCAACTGCGCTAAAGTCCTGCCCTCCACTTAACGCTGTCAGAGCTGCGTTAGCTTTTTTTTGAGCTCCAGTATCAAGTGCTGCAATTACATTATTTGTGAGAATTTCCTGTTCAATACTCCGTCTAAAATCAGAAACTGTCCATCCCCAATATTGCTTGAGTACATTTTCAAATGTTTTATTATCACTCCCTAGCTTACTTTGGTCTTTCAGCATTTGTATCTGAGCGTCGACATCTTTACTAGCTACGCTAATATTTTTTTGCTTCGCTATCATTTTTATGTAAGCATAATTAACGGCAGAATTTAGTGACTGTTTTTTCTGATTATTAAGCTGTGCCTTACCTTGAGCTGAATTAAAATCAACCTGTTGTTGGGTCTGGAAATAATGGATGTAATGGCGAAGATCAAATAAGTAGTTTTCATAATAAACTAAATTATTACCCACACGTGCTACTGGGACTGGAACAACCTTGGTTATTTGATACGCAAAGTTACTTGTATCCTGATATCTATATAGATCGAGCAACACTATGGTGCTGAAGCTGATAAAAGCTAGTACAAGTAAGATAATGGTCGTAGTAACAATTTTATGCCTTGAATGACGAAGTGGAAAAATAAACTTACGAGCAGTTTTAAGAATCTGTTCTCGATGATCTCCAATATTTTCATCGGTAATACGCGGTATCGGGCTATCACCTTCAAGGCTCGCTGTTTTTCTCTTATTTTTATGTAATAAAAAAGTTCTGGTTTTTTTCTCTCCTGGCTGTGGTGGGTTTAATTCTTTTTTATTCATACTTCTTCTTTGTTAATTAATGGACTAGTGAAGTTAACGTCTAGCTCGCGCAATATATGTGACACTTTTTTCTGGATTTGTCTTGGATGATGAACGTCATGAATGACAAGTTCACCGACGTAGGTCTGTATAACTATTGTACCAAATCCAAATAGTGTTTCTTGCAATCCTTTAATTTCATAAGAAACTGTTTGTATCTTATCGAGACCAATATCGACCACACTGCGCTTCCATAACCCTTTTTGATTAATTTGCATAAGCCGCTGGTCGGTAACAATATATACCGTAAAATGCCAGCCAATCCAGGCGTAAAACATTATCAAAAAAGAAACTAAGAAACCAGAGCCCAAGCCGCCGAAAAATACTGCATAGGTAGGGACAACGAGTGCAGGTATCACACCTAAAAGGAGTACCACAGAAGCTATTAGGATTTCTTTTCTCATAACTACAGGGTGTTTTCGAAACATCAGCAGCATTGTTTCATCGTCAAATTGGTCTGAGAAATATTTCTTCTTTTTATCACTCTTGTGCTTCATACTACCCATCTATTGTACTCGTCAAATTCATATTCGTGAACCTTTGAAGTGGTATACTAACTTCTATATGTGGTCCGGTAGTTCAACGGATAGAACACCACCGTCCTAAGGTGGGTGTTGGGGGTTCGATTCCCTCCCGGGCCACCATTAGTATATTATTTTTTCTTTTTTGGCAAAGTATGCGCTTCAGCATTAGTCGCGTAATCAAATAACTCATCTTCCTTAAACCAATGAGCTACTTCAAGTTTCGCCTCTTCTGCATCCCCAGAAGCATGGATAATATTAGCAATACTCGACTTTGATACATTATTAGCATAGGCGTAACTGATATGCGTATAATCGCCTCGTATCGTGCCCGGAAGCGCCGACTTGGGTTCAGTTGCACCTACCATCTTTCTAACAAGTTCTGCAGACTCTATGCCCTCGAGTACGACTGCTACAACGGGGCCTTCCATCATAAAATCTAGCGTTACATCAAAAACATCTTTACCGCGTCGTGAAATGACCTTACCGATAGTCTCATAGTGGTAGTGATAATGATCTTTAGTAGGTCGAAGCATCTTCATTCCCACAACTTTTAGGCCTACCTTTTCAAACCTTGACAACACTTCTCCGATTAAACCCCTCTTAATTGCATCTGGCTTCAGTACGATAAGTGTTTTTTCCATCAAAATTCCTTTATATATTAATTACTTATTGATTTGATTGTAGCATTTTGCGCGTTTAGTTATAAGACATTCAAGGTATAAATTCGAAAATGACGTAAAATGAATATATGCATGCCGAAGAAGTAATCCAGCAATATCTAGAATATCTTGCAATTGAGCAAAATCGCTCAAAGCGTACCATAGAAAATTACCGACATTACCTTAGCAGACTTATCGATTTTTCAGGTGATATTAAAATTTCGGACATAACACCTGAGCTAGTACGCAAATGGCGGCTATGGCTTCATGAACTTGGATCCGATCGATCAAATGAACTCAGTAAAGCAACCCAAAATTATCATCTTATTGCTCTAAGAAGCTTCCTAAAGTTTTGTCATAAAAGAAACATCGAAGCACTTGCGACAGATCAAATTGAACTTGCGAGAGTTAAACGGTCGCAGGTAAGTTTTTTAAATAGCGAAGAAATTGAAGCACTAATGAGTCAACCTAAGATAGACGACGAATCAGGTCTTAGAGATAGAGCGATACTTGAACTCCTTTTTAGCGGAGGGCTTCGTGTTTCAGAACTCGTAAATTTAGACAAAAAGCACATAAACCTTGATCGAAAAGAATTTATGGTGCGCGGTAAAGGCCAAAAAGATCGCCCCATCTTTGTTAGTGATGAAGCGGCCGAATGGATCAAAAGATATCTCAACCTACGAACAGATAACCTTCCTGCCCTCTTTATTAGCTATAGCGGGCATAAGAATACTGATACCACTGGTAACTTCAGAAGATTAACAGCTCGCAGTATTCAGAGAATAATTGCTCGCTACGCGCTACTTGCTGGTATAACAAAAAAAGTGAGCCCACACACGATGCGGCACAGTTTCGCGACAGACTTGCTTATGAATGGCGCTGATATCAGAAGCGTTCAATCAATGCTGGGGCACAGTGATATATCGACTACTCAAATATACACGCACATAACTGACCCTCACTTAAAGTCTATACATAAAGATTTTCATCGAAAAAAATAACTAGTAGCAAGCTGGAACGCTACTGAGGGAAGGACTGCCTGTACTATTGGCACTATTGTCGAATTCAAAGTTTTTGCAAAGAGCTGTTGAACCAGTTACTGCAGTTAGCGTAGGGCTCCAGGCTGAAGCGCCACCAATTGTATAGCCTGCGACAAGTCTTTTGACAGTATTACCATTCTGAGCTGTTGAATCAATTTGTACTTGAGAGTTTAAAAACTGTAACACTCCCGCGGTACTATCAAAACCGGAAATGTTGACCGATAGTTGAGAACCATCAAATGAACTAGTAGTAAGAAGGCCGCAATTTGTTGATGGGCACAAACTATTTGTACTATTTGCTGTCCATAGAAGATTACTTAATTTAGCAGTACAGGTTGCTACTGGTGAGCTTGTTCCGCATCCTACTTTAATAATATTAATGTCAGATGACCTTAATTCGACAGTCGAGCTAGTACCCAAAACTGGAACTATGTACGTTGTAGTTAATTGAGTCATGTTAAAGTTTGCGGTAACAATTTTTAAAATCGGGAAGTAATTCGACACCACACCATTTAAATTTGCAGTATTAAACGCAGAAGGATAGAGAGATAACGGAGTAGTATTTGAGGGTCCCCAGGTAATATCCACTTCAGATATGTTGGTCGGACTGCCACTAGCATTCACTGGATTGATAATAGTAGATAAGCTATTTGCTGATGAATAGACTAAGCTTTTTGGGCTATAGCTCCACTTGAGGCAAGTGATTTTAGCATTGCTTGGGTTTGGAAAAGTAGGGACTACGCCACCAGTAGGTGTGCAAGTTGAAGTGCTTGACTGAGATACTGCAGAATTATGATTTATAATCCCCTCAACTACGCTGTTAATTCCACTTTGCGCGGCATATTCAGCCTGCAGTGAGACTGACTTATCTAGAGTAGCCTTTTGATCATTCGTTGTGATTACGGAGAAACCAATAGCAAGTAGGCTAATGATAATAATCATTACAAGTGTGAAAAGTAAACTCGCTGCTCCTTTTTGATTAATAGTATTTTTCATAATTAATTTAAAAAACTGGTTACGCTATTATCATAATACACTATTGCACAATAAGAAAAACTCCCGAAAGCTTGGCTTTGACATACTGGTAATAGTGGCAGTTTATTGCCGTTTGCGTCAGGAGTTAATGAAATTGATGTAGTTACGTTATTTCCTGTAAAATCGGAAAGCTGCCCCATTTCAAATGCCGTTTGAAGCCTAAAGACAGTTCCACTCAGCGAAACCTCAAACAAGGAGATGACTGCATTATTTGGAATTAGCTGCACCTTAGAGGTCGACAGTGGGGTTCCCTTGCATGCTTTTATCTCTCCTCCTGCGTTAGGGTCAATAGTATCTCGATAGAAACCGTTTGGATATAATACCGTGCCTGAAATCTGCGCTGAAAATCTCGTTGTTCCTGCGCACCATACTTTCCAAGTGCTGTATGTGGATGCATCAAAACTTGAAGTCGGCGTCGCAGTTCCACTCATCAAATACGTAGAGTTGGAATATTGAACTGCTTGATTAAAAAGATAATTAACATTTCTTGCGGCCGTATCAAGTTTGGATTTGGAGATACCGTACTGATAGCTTCGACTGAGCTGTATGGTGACAAATGTTGCGATACTTGCAATTAACGTAAATATGACCACCGCTATCATTGTCTCAACTATCGTAAACCCTTTATTTTTGTTATGTTCCATAGTAAATATTCAAACTTCCTATAACTGATCCGCTGCTGCCCACCTGCCACGATACATTAATATCAAAAACATTATATGACCTAGTTAAGTCAGGTTGAGTATTTTTTATTTCAACAACATAGTTGATGCCCTCAGAAGAGACTGGGTAAATTGTTTGAGATGAAGCTAATAAAGTTCCATCTTGTTTCATAGAAAACCAAGACGATTGAGAACGAAAATCGGAGTTTCCTGTTGCGTAAAGATGAAGGAGTGTTATTTGTTGGTTTGCATAAAGTTGCGCTTGGTAATAGTAACCATTGCTGGCCGCTGTTTTTGTCGCGTGATTTGATAAAAGAAATGAAGAACCAAAACCAAGAGATAAAACTGCTATACAAATAAGTACCTCTACAATTGTTTCTCCTTTTTGATTTATTTTTAACATAATGAATCGTTAGTTGATGAAGATAAAGTTCCATCAGAGCCTATAAAAATACTTGCCTTTGAGTAAGAGCCATCAGTGAAGCATAATCTTAGACCATTTGTTAGCAACGCTGGGGAACGTCCATCAATCTTTGAATATAATGTATTTGCTAATTCAATATTTTGTTGTCCAGAGGTAAATCCATTTGTATTCACGGCAGCATTTGGATAAATAGTATTGATTATATAAACATATTGAGGAGACGAAGGAAGGGTTTTAGCTAATGCCATGCTATTAGGATAATTAACTGTTACTGTAGCAGCTGCTGGCGTCGTAGTTGTAGTATCTAAAAAAAGTGGAGTTGCCTCGTTCGTAATCAAAGAATCTACAGAATACGAATTAGTGCCAAATGTAAACTGTTTACCTGCATAATCACAGGTTACAGATGCGCTTCCACCTCCGGTTCCGAATCCTCCGGTTCCACCTGTACCCAGAGTTAAAGTTGACCCTTGTGCACAGGTATAATTATTACTCTGATATTTACCGTTCGCAACATCATTAAACGAAGATCTTAGCCCTGATTCCAGTTGAAAAAGTGCATCATTCTGCCTATTTACTGCTACCCGCCCACTGATCATAGTTATCGTTGAAATCGTCAACACCCCAACAACCGCCAAAACTATAAGAGTTTCTACGATAGTAAACCCACCTGAAATCGCTGCTACTTTCATTATTTTAATTATAGCATAAGGATGATGCGTTTTTAATGCAGCGCATCAAGGTACCAATTAATAATTTTAGTGCCGAATAATACCGCAATAAAACAACCAAACATTAAAAAAGGACCAAAAGGTATTTTTGCCTTAAAACCAACGTTTTTTATTCTATTTAAAATAATAAGAAACAAAAGACCGCCGATAGATGATATAAGTAGGACTAAAGGTATAAAAGTTGGGGAAGAAAGCTGGAGACCAATAAGGGCTCCTAAGCTAACATCTCCACCACCGAGCCACTTACCATCTGAAAAAATATAGAGTAGATATAGCATTCCTCCCAGTACTAACCCAGAGATGAGGTGTAAGAAATAATTAGAGGGATCTTTTGCAAAAAAAAGACACACTGTAAGTGTTAGCAAAGAAATGACCAATAATGGTTTAACAATAAGGAATGGAAGAATAAATTTTTTAAAATCAAACAGTGATAGAACAATAAAACCTGCGAGTATAATTAACCAGCTGAAGAAAAAAATAAAAGTAGGGAAACTACTAATTTTTACAGGCCAAAATACGTAAGAAAAAACAAATAACAAAGCTGTTAAAATTTCAACCAATGGGTACTGGATAGAAATAGGCTTAGCACAATATCTGCACTTACCTTTTAAAGATAACCAGCTTAAAACTGGGATCAAATCAATTGGGCTCAAAATATGCTTACAAGAAACGCATTCACTTCTTCCATAAACAATAGAAATTTCTCTACGTTTTTTCTTTGTAAGTAGTTTTCTATTTCCCTCATCATCAATCATCTGAGAAAACCGCCACTCGAAGGCATTGATAAAACTACCAATTATTAGTCCAAATAAAAAAATATATATCATAATAAAAACAGAGGCTCTTGAGCCTCTGTAAGTATACTAATAAGTAGGTTGTTTAGCTAGATACGCATCCTGTATTAGGAGTTCCACCATCTACATAATACACAACAGCCCAGCTAGAACCAGTTCCCGCTGTTGCTGTCGCTCCACTGCAAGTACCTTGAATAATTTCAAGTGAAGACGAAGAAGTAGGTGCTGATGAACCACTACTAGATGTTATCTGTGCTGGCACGGTGTAGGTCTTTGGTGTGCTGGCAACAGTCATTGTCAAAGTTCCGTTAGCAACTGATACTGCAGTTGGAACTGCACCATTGTTAGCAGAAGTTGCGTCAGTTATGTCTGCAATAACTTGGGTTGCAGCTTGTTTTGAGTTCGTATTTCTTGAATTCCTTTGAAGCGCAGGAACTGCAAGCAGGATTGTTGCTAGAATAACCCCTGCAATTGCTAGTACTATAAGTACTTCAACTATTGTAAAACCTTTGTTATTTAATTTCTTATGCATCTTAAGCGGTGCCCTTTCTTAATTTACTTATGTTTATATTTTATACCAAAAAAAAATGAATACAAGGGCAATTATCCCCCGATATTTTGGCTCGCTAGTCCATAAATAGGCCCAAGTACTGCGGCTACGATAACAAGCGCTACAACACCAAGTAAAATCATAAGCAGTGGCTCAATTAGTGTTGATATATTCTTAATTTCATCATCTAGCTCTTTTTCGTAATAATCTGCTGCCTTACCCATCATTGCATCAAGTGTTCCCGATTCTTCACCAATGCGTATCATGTTAGGTACTAAATCCAGAAAATTCTTATCATTTTCTATCGCCTGGGACAAACTTTTCCCTCCTCGAACAAGCTTTATCGCATTTTGGATTGATTTTTCAATGATCACATTGCTGATCGCTTCAGAAGTCACCTCAAGCATTTGTATTAGGGGTACCCCGCTTGAAATAAGAGTAGACCCAGTTCTTGAAAATCGAGCCATGTATAATTTCTTAAATAGTCTATTAAATGGTTTTAGGCTTAATTTTAATTTGTCGAAAAAAGTTTTTCCATTTTCAGTTCTAACCCAAGCTCGAGATCCAAAGAATATTGCAATTACAATTAAAAGCGTCGCCCACCAAAAGGTTTTTACTAAGTGAGAAATGCTCAGTAGTAAAAGCGTTGCTCCGGGCAAATGTGCATTGGGAAAGCCAGCATAAAGCGTCTGCACCTGAGGTAACACGGATGTAAGCATAAATCCAACGAGCGCTATCATAACTAGCATGATGATTCCAGGATAAGTCATAGCGCCCCTTATTTTTGATATAATTTCTGCGTCTTTTTCTTGTTGGAAAGCCAAGCGCTCCAAGGTTTTATCAAGTGTGCCCGATATTTCTCCGGCTGCAACCATTTTTACAAAAATATTATTAAACGCTTCAGGATAATCTTTTAATGAATCTCCGAGGCTTTTGCCTGATTCAACACTTGCCTGCACCTTAGAAAGTATCACTTTCAACGGCTTACTGTCGGTTTGCTTTTCAACCATTTGGAGGCTTTTAACAAGCGGTAGTCCGGCGTTAATTAGTGTACTTAACTGTCGAGCAAATAAAACTCTGTCTTTTGTTTTAATTTTATTGAAATAATTCTTCTTTACTTCAACTCCCTTTATAGAAAGTACTACAAGTCCTCTGGATTGTATTAACTGTGCTGCGCTTTTCTCAGAATCTGCCTCAACAGTAGATTTAACCAGCGAGCCATTCAATGTATTTCTAGCCTCAAAAGAAAAATTTGCCATCCTTATTTCCTCATCAATCGATCAAGCTCTTCAAGATCAACGGCGTAATTTCTTGCTTCTTCATAGGTTATTATTCCAGCATGTATCAAATTAACAAGTGTTTTATCCATGGTTTGCATACCGCTCTCAGCTGAGGTCTGGATAATAATATCGAGTTGATGGCTCTTCCCTTCTCGAATAACATTTCTTACTGCCGGATTTGCAAGTAAAATTTCAGCTGCAGCAACTCTTCCGCCGCCTATTCGAGGAACAAGTCGTTGTGATACGATTGCCATCAAAATATTGGACAGCTGTGCCCTAATTTGAGGTTGTTGATGGGGTGGAAAAACGTCAATCATTCGATCAATACTCTGAGAAGCACTGTTTGTGTGTAGGGTCGCAAAAACTAAGTGTCCTGTTTCGGCAATCGTAATAGCGGCAGCCATCGTCTCAAGATCACGCATTTCTCCAATTAGGACAATATCTGGATCTTGGCGTAAACTACTTCTTAAAGCTGAGCTAAAACTAAAGGTATCGTAATGTACCTCTCTTTGCACCACGAGACTTTTAATACTCTTGTGGGCGTACTCAATGGGATCTTCAATCGTTATGATATGCGCTGATCTTTCTTGATTAATTTTATGAATAATCGATGCGAGTGTTGTAGACTTTCCTGAACCAGTGGGTCCAGTAACCAAAACAAGTCCTCTAGGATAATTTACGAATTTATTAATAACATTCGGAAGTCCAAGCTCTTCTACAGATAATATTTTACTCGGTATGAGTCGCAGTGCTGCTGCTATATTACCTCTTTCATGAAATGCGTTTACGCGAAACCTACCGAGATCTCCGAACGCAAAACTAAAATCGAATTCTTTATCTCTGAGTAGAATCTCTTTTTGATCCTTATCCAGTAGTGAGAATACAAGATTTTCTAATGTCTCCTCAACGAGCGCTTCTGCTCCACTTACAGGCTTAAGTGCTCCATCGATTCTAAGCATTGGCGGGAGACCCACTTGAAGATGCAAGTCGCTTGCATTTCTTTTCAATACTTCATCTAATAAATTTTCTATCTTTAGCTCATTTTGCATTAGGCGCTCTCCTCGGCTGAAACACGGTTTACTTCTGAAAGTGTCGTTCTTCCAGATAAAGCTTTGAAAACTCCGTCTTGTCGCATGGTAACCATTCCTTGTTCTTGTGCTTTCTTTTGAATTTCTGCGCTTGTTGCTCGTTTTATAATTAAGTCTTGAATTTCTTCCGTAACATTAAAGACTTCATATAATCCGAGCCTACCCTTATATTCCCCATTGGGATTATTTTTTGTAGCTGCGCCCTTAAATAAAGTATAAGCTTTTTGGCCTCCAAGTGGCAAGTCGCCATATCCCAAATCTTCAATAACTTTCTTTTTCTCAGACTCGTCTTTGGGGAGTAGCCCTCCAACAGATTGATTTATAACATCACTCTCAATTCCCGTTGATGAATAACCCTCTGGTTTCCCACTTATTCTCCGCACTAATCGCTGTCCGATGACTGTTCGTACGGTACTAGCGATCAAGAAAGGCTCTACTTCCATGTCAAGAAGTCGCGGTAAAATACCAGCTGCACTATTTGTGTGAAGTGTCGAAAGTACTAAGTGACCAGTGAGCGCTGCCTGAACTGCCAAAGCAGCCGTTTCTTTGTCACGAATTTCACCGACCATCACAACATCTGGATCCTGGCGTAAGATACTTCGGAGTCCACTTGCAAAGGTAAGTCCAACTTCAGGATTAACTTGAATCTGATTAATGCCGTCCATTTTATATTCGACAGGATCCTCAAGTGTAACAATATTAATCCCATCACTTTTGATTTCCTGTATGAGTGCATATAAGCTGGTGGATTTACCAGATCCGGTCGGCCCCGAAGTTAGAATCATTCCATTAGGATTCTGGATTCCTTTTCTAATGGTCCTCAGCGCCCTACCGCTATATCCCATATCTTCAAGCTTCAGACTTGTACCCGACTTATCTAAAAGTCGTATAACAACTTGTTCACCCCAAACAACAGGACTGATTGCTATTCGAAGATCAATCGCTTTCCTGTCGACGACAACAGTAAATTGGCCATCTTGTGGAATACGGTGCTCGTCAATTTTTAAGTTTGATAAAATCTTAATTCTACTAATGAGTGGGGGTTCAGTAGACTTCGGTAATTTCATGATTTCTTTTAAGATTCCGTCAATTCGGCATCGTATCTTAAGTTCTTTTTCAAGCGGCTCAATATGAATATCACTTGCTCCGGAACGGGCAGCGAACTCCATAATAGTAGTGAGAGCTTTACTGATAGGTGAATCCTGAACAAGTGTTTGGATATCAGTAACTTGTTTATTTTTCTGTTCTTCAGACTTGGATCCTAGTGTAGCCTTTACATCAACAGCAACATTAAGTTGATACTGCTTTAAAACATTCTCTATACCTTCTTGGCTTGCCATGTACACGCTTAACTGGCGCCCAATTCTGTTAGCCAAAAAATCAACTGCTTGAACATTATTGGCGTCAAGCATAGCAACGACGAGCTTCGTATCCATTTCACCAAGTGGTACAGCCATATAACGCTCGGCTACTTCAAGTGGTAATAAATCTAGTATTTTCCCATTAATTTTCGCGTTAAGAAGATTAACGTACGGTACATTTGAGATTTTCGAAGATAATCTGGTTAATTCCTCATTCGAAACGCCACCTTCTTTAATAACAAGACTGAGGAATGGTTCTCCTGTTTTTTTGGATTTAATATGCAGCTCGTCAATTTTTTCCTTAGTTATAAGGTTATCTGAAACCAATAGTTGTTCAAGCTGTTTTTGTGAATCTGCTACTAGGACACTCATACACTGTCCGCCTTTTTATTTTGATGCATTTGTTTGCGAACTAGGTGTCGCACCGATAGTTATAGTTTGAGTTAAATCAATTGAATTTGAATTAAAATAGATGGAGCTCGGCAAAATAAAGTCACTTTTTATAGGAGTAACATAGGCTGCGGTAAGTTTGTCTTTTGAAGAGTTACCAAAGACAAAATTTGCTATTAAAAAACTAAATCCTGCACTTATTACAGAAATAATAATTATAGTGATTAAATCTTTTTGTTTCATTGCAGCGTTCCGTCTCTTTTAACATCCTTATTAATAATCTGGAAAATTTCTTCTGGCTGGTAGTAAGTATTTGCTTTAATGGTAAGCGTAACAAGTGGTGCAGAGCTCGCATCGAATTCAATATTTGAAACAACAATTGGTCGTATTGAATTTTCAAGATCTTCGACATATTTTTGTACCGCACCACCATAGACACCAACTCCAGATACTGTAAACGGCATGGCAGTTATTACTGGGTCTGGGCTACTTTGCACCGCTGTAGTTTGCTGATCAGTCGCAGTGATACTTTTTACGGCGACTGAATCATCCTGCATTCGGGTTGCGAGACTAGTTACCAGTGCTGGGAAATCATACTTACTTGGAAGTGCATCAAGTGTCATAATAGAATTTTTTGCAGGTCCTTTTACCACTGGTGTCTGGCTTTCAAATTTTTGATATGAATTTCTTAATGAAGAAGCATTTGAAATATTAGTGTCTAGTTGGTTGACGGCATCATTTCGAGCCTTTATTACCTTATTTTGATAATCCATCTTCGCGTATAAACTATTTGCCGCAACTAAACAAAAAATTATGATAGCAGAAGAGCTTGCAAGCAACACAAGCACTAAGTTATTGTCTTTATCCACAAGAGATTGCTTCGTAGTGAAATCCATTGTTTTTTTAAGTATCGGCATTACTGTCCTCCTGGTGATGTTGTGGTCGTTGTTGTCGTGGGCTTGGGGGCCTGTTTAAACAAGTTATCCGGATTTTCAGTCTGAGAACGAGTTGTAACTATATTAGGAATCGCAAGGTGCACATTTGTATTATTTATATCAAATAAGGCTTGATCAAAGTCAACAGTTACAGTGTATTGAAGATTCGTGCCGAAGGAAAAACTTGAAAGAGTTACGTTACTAAATGCTGGCTTTTGATTTGTTTTATTTTGATCATCCAAATAATTCGTAAACTTAAGTGTGTCCGCAAATTGATTAACAAGAATTGCGCTAGGAGATGTTCCAACAATCGTCATTTTATTTGTAGGAAAGTCTATCGTTAGTGTGGAAATTGTTACACTGTTAGGGGTAAGTTGCTCCAGATAACCAAAAACTCGACTCGATATAGGTTTCTGGGAGTGTAGTGTTGAAATACTTTTTAGTTGGTTTTGAATAGTTAAAATTTTACCAAGCCCATTTATTGCTTCGAGCTTGTTTGTAGAACTAACTGCTTTTTGATCTAAATCTGTTAATTCATTTTTTTGCCCAACATAAACTATATAACTCATAGTAGCAACAGCAGCTATAGAGATAAGCACCGCAGGTATTGTTATCATAAGAACCGTTTTCTTAAACTGTTGCGATTTAAGGAACTTAACCTTTAAATCTGGCAAGAGGTTTATCTGAATCATTGATTTCTCTCCGCAAGTCCAGCCGCTACGGCAAATTGATTGGAAACTGTCATTAAGTCATTCTTTTTGCTTTCTGGAATTGCAATATTTGACCATGCATTGCCAATTTCTACCTTAATCCCAAATTTGTTAGCAATGAATAGTGGAAATTCAGGTATAGAGGATGCAGAACCAGTAACATAAAATTTTTCCAAGGGTACATTTTTGTATCTATTTTGAAAAAATTTAATAGATTTTTCTATTTCAGCAAATAAGTTCTCGGCCGCAAGTAATAAAGAATTATAGACTTGGCCTTCTACCTTATCTTTCATTAATCCAAATTTAAAAATAAATTGTTGCGCTTGATTCAAGTCAACATTTAAGCTCTCGGATACTGATCTTAGTAGCGCTTCATTCCCAATAGGTATTGATCGAATCAAACGAGGGCCACCATTCATTGAAATTACAAGGTCAGAGGATATAGCGCCAATGTCTAAAATAATTTGTGGTTTTAACTCATTAAATGGCACCAATGCTCTAGACAAGGCAATCGCCTCGGGTTCAAATGCAATAACATTAAGTCCTATATTTTCCAGTAGATCTAACGTTGCCTCAATGTAGGAATTATTGATACTTGAAATTAAAACCTCAACTTTATTTTGATCTATTGGCGATGAGCCGAGTAGCGCCCAGTCAAGCTTACTACTTTCAAGGGGAGTTGGTATTAATGTATCGGCTTGATATTTTATACTTTTTGCCAGCTCATCTGGTGCAAGCTTATCCATATCCACGATGGTTGTAAAAACTCTTGATGAGGGAAGGTTTACTGCAACATTTTTAGTTGACGGTTTGGCCTGCTGGACGAGTTGCTTGATAATTAAGGCAACTTTGTTTCTATCAGCAGGAGAATCACTAAGCATAAGCTTTGAATCGATTGGAACCAATGCGTAATTAACTAGTTGTGGCCCTTTTGGAGAAGGACGTAGTTCAACTAATCGAATAGCTGAAGTCCCTATGTCTAGCCCAAAAAAATTACCAATACCGTTAAGAATACCCATGCCCATAATTATACAACATAAGCGTTATATATTGCACAATTTTACAGCAGCGGCGGTGCGGAATATATCGACTGGTATTGTGTCTGTGTTGCACCGCTAATGTATGGGCTAGCGAAGTACAGATAGCTCGGGAAATTAATGACTTCAGCGGCGATTCCGCTCTTGTAGCTGCCGCTACAATTCGGATTTGTGTTAGTCATGTAGGTTCCGGCAGTAGCGTTGTCTTCGATTGAAGTAGCATACAGTCGGGTACCGCAGACACGATCAAAGTGGATGGCGTTATTGGCACTTACTTCCCCGTTGACGAGAAGTGTATTTTTACAGCTGGCGCTCGGTTTTGCAACAGCGCCTGTTGAACAAGTGTAGATGTCGTTAGTGGCTTGGAGTAGTGCATCTATTTGAGTGACACTAGGATCAATGTAGATGTTGTGTGCTGCAATCAGGGTTATGACGGGGATGGAGGCATTGTCGAATAGGTTTGAGGGAGAAGGTAGTTTGGTGGAATCTACGGTGATGTTACCTTTGATGTAGATGTCGTTTCCGACAATAGTGATCTTTGAGGCTACGGAGCTTGCGGCATCATTGATGGTGGTAGTTGCAGTGGTGTCACCATAATAGCCGGAGGTAGACCAGTTATCTGCCCAGGTGGCACCACTCGTGTTATTGGTGGAGGCAATGGATACTTGGACGTTCGCGATAGCACTAAGACCACTAGGTGATGCGGGAGCAGAACTACGGAATGCTGCGGTAGCTATGAGAATAGTTGTTTTTGCTATAGCAGCGTATTGAGCAGCAGAGCCTGCACTAGAAGTTGTCGGTGGTTGGTTGTCGTGATTGGTGAAGTAGATAGAGCCAGAGCCGCTTGCTATGTCGTTGCCGTAGAAGCGGGCGTAGGGGACGGTGTAATTTCTAAGTGTAGCGGTTGATGAAGGAAGCGGAGCTGGAACGCCCGCTGCGGCAGTTATGGCAGCTGTGAAAACGTAAGTATTTGGGTCATATGAATTAAGGGTGGTTGCCGAAATTAGTATTGAATTAGTTGCCGCTGGGCCATTGGCGACCGTACAGGGATATGAAAAAGAGTTGGAATACAGTGAGGGTGAGGAAGTTACTGAGTAGTAGATAGTTCCTATGAAATCGTTACAGCTAATAGCAACGTTCATCGTTACATCAGCTGTCGAACCTATCTCGTGTTCAGCAGAGGC
>Ga0208106_1000128_pt1 | contig 29782 bp, 34 predicted proteins | sample CryBogCBE25Jul08_FD_184577 | JGI IMG/M metagenome (GOLD analysis project Ga0208106, IMG submission 184577) | Freshwater microbial communities from Crystal Bog, Wisconsin, USA - CBE25Jul08 (SPAdes) | ecosystem: Environmental > Aquatic > Freshwater > Lake | place: Crystal Bog, Wisconsin, USA...
ACTCCTTGCCAATGTCATCCAGGAAGAACACGTCGCTCTTAACGACCTTGCTCTCGAACCTAGCCTTCTCATCGTTGCTGCCCCAGCCGCGTGTGAACTCATCCACCATCTGTGTGAAGGTGGCGAAGTACACGCTGTAGCCCAGCTTAACGAGCTCCTTGGCAATCAAGCTTGACAATAGCGTCTTGCCAGTTCCCCAGGTTCCATGGTATAAGATACCCATGCCACCCTTGATGAAGTCCTTGTGCTGGCTCAGATAGATCTTTGCCAACGACATAGCCTTCTCGTCTCCGTGGAAGTCCTCCCAACCAAGACGCTGGTAGTTCAACCCAATGCCAGCACGTAGGTAGTGCTTGTACAACTGAAGCTGAACCTTGCAATCACCGCAGTTACTGTTATCACAAGTCGGGCAGCCCTTCTTGTTGAACAGCTCAAACTGTGGGTGCTTCATCTCCAGGAATTCGATCTCGTCGTCATCCAGGAACTCATACTTAAGATTGACATAGTCCTTCTGCCAATCAAACAGCGAATCGTTTAATGAAGTCATCGGTACTCATTAGTCCTTCCGTACTAGGTTTGTTCTCTTCCTTGATTTTGTTCTGCTGCAGCTCGATGTACAGCGTGTCCTGGATCCACTTGCTACCCTTGCTGAATGCGGTAACAGTCATCACCAAGTCGTTGAGCTTGCCCTTGTGCTTCTCGAACAATAGCTCAATCATGGGGCCTGCGTCAACTCCGTAGCGCTCCTTGAAACTCTTGAGGATAGCAGACTCCTTGACCCACTCAACGTTGTAGGCGTACCCATGTACCTCTTTAAACTTCTCAGCAAAGTAGATGAGTAGGTCACGAGGGGTAGCGTTCACCAGGTCGATGCCTGATACCAGCTCCTCCCTGCTTTCTACAACCTTGACCTCAACAACATCGTCGTAGCAATCGTCGTCGTAGTTGACAGGGTCACCATCAATTTTTTTCTTTTCTAACATCATTCTTGGTCTTTCTTACTGAGACAAAACCCTCGCATACATCTGAGAAAATCTGGATCTTCTTGGTTACCCACTCACGAGTCTCATCATCAAGATCGTGAAGGTTACCACCTGTAGGACCAAGAGCAGAAACGTTCCTGCGGTTGATCAACAAGAATCTCCACTTTGCATCATAGTCATTGCGGTCGTTCTCTTCATGACCATACAACTGAATCCACTGCTCGTCAAGTCCACAGAGGAATCCGTGGTAAACAAACCCATCGCTGAACACCTGTACCTCTTGGCGTCGGCTAGCGATGATAGCGATGTTGCGTTCAAAGACCAAGTCACCAAACTGAGCGAGCTTCTTTTCCTTATCTAACATCGTCATCACCGTAGTTCAGCCAGCTGTTGAAGTCAGAAGTGAAGTCTACCCATTTATTCTTATCCAGAAAAGATGAGGAGCTTTTGTGTGTCTCTTTCTTGTTAAGAGCATCAAGGATAAGAGTCGTTGTATCCCACGCCAGGATGAACGGCAACGAGATAATCACGAATGGCAAAGCAATAATCCATGCGATCGATAGCATAATAACCATAGCGATCCTAAGGATAGGTGACTTAGTAAGAGTCTTGACCGTGTTATTCTTATTAGCCATTACTTAGAGTCCTTGCTACCGATACTGTAGTGGGTAAACTTATGGTTCTTATCGATATCTGGACGCATTTCTTTCTCAAGCTTACGGACAACGTTGGAGATCAGGCCCATTGAATAACGAACACCCTGGCAATAACCAGCGTTCCAGTCGCCACCCATGCTGTCCATAATATTCAAACGCTCGTACATTGACATCCTGAGCTCTTGCAACATGTCAATGACTTCTGCTTGTTCTTTCATTGTTTTCTCTTTCTACTATTCTTACTTATGTAAGATCGTCTAAATCTATTTCTTCTATGGCATCACTGACATAGACACTGAAATCATCGACAGCATCATACTGTTCGAAGAACTCAGGGTACTGCATTTCTCCTAGGACGCAGATCCTTATGATCATATGGTCTTCGAGAAGATCAAAGATCTCTGGATCATCATCATAGTCGATGGCCACAGTACTGATACTGTCACGCCATTCTTCTATGAAGAGGTCTACATCATCGAGGTCATCGATGAATACTAAACGTACGTCACCGTACAGTGTACCAAACATCTCGTCGGAATTCAACTCAGCTACCTGAATAAATTTTGCCATGTACTTTGCAGTGATGGCATTGTACGTCAGCATGGACTTCCTAGTGAGTGGCAGCTTGGCTCTGTACTGTTCAATGTATCTTCCATAGTTAGCGATCATCGCCATGGAGAAATGCTCGAACAGCTTCCTGCTCGGCTTACCCAGCACAAAATAAAACTTTGGTGCTAGTCGCCCCTCACCGTAGAACGAGAAGAAGTCGTAACAGATCTTGTCGATGTTCTTCATGGTTAGGTGCTCAGCTCTGATGAACCCGAAGCTGAACTTACTCGTGTACTCCCAGACGTGCCTGTCTACTGTTTCGTAGTCACGCCATGCTTCAGCCATGACACTATCAGCTTGCACAACAATGTCAGTAGCAGTTTCGATCTCATCTCTCCATGCTGGATCGAGCTTAAGGTCATCGTGATGAGCAACAAATATTTTAGTTCTTACTTCTTTGCCGTACGTCTCGATGACATTATCGACAAGGAACATCTCATCTAAGTTAGGGACACTAACAACAATACTCTCAGGGCCAGCTAGCTTAAGACAAAGGAACACGCTCTTAGCGATAGCTCCTGGTCGTTCCTTGCCACCAATGATCATGAAGCGTCGGCCAGTGACCTCGGTGTACTCTTCGAACATGTCTGGCACGTATAGGTTGTCGATGATAGATCTATAGTCATCTTCTAGGAACCTACCGTACTCGGTAAGCACATCCACCATATCTAGTGATGGATTAATGATCCATTGCCCCATGGGCTACAGCTTTCTACCGAAGCGCGGCGAGTCGTGCCACAGCGTTCCTTGCATCCAGCGGTCACGGATCTGTGTGAACCCTAAGATCTTATACAGCTGGTCTACCTCTTCTGCCCCTGGTGTATTTGGCTTGATAGGGTTGAACTGTAGGTCACCTAGTGGTGGGAACGGTAGATCTTCATCGGTACCAAGCTCAATTAATAACTTAGCCTTCTTAACGATCTCTACGTTATCAGCGATCTTAGGATCATCCAGCTTCAGAACTGACTCCAGGTCACCATGCTCAGCAATTAACTTAGTAGCTTTCTTGGGACCAATGCCTTGGATGCCTTTGATGTTGTCGCCCTTGTCACCCATCAACGCCCAGATCTCAGGCAGCCTCCATGGGTCAACGCCCCATTCGTTCTTGACTGCTTCCATGTCGAAGATCTCAGCGTCAAGGTCACGGTAGCTAATGCTTGGCTTAACAACGATGATGTTATCTCTAACAAGCTGGTGGAGATCATGGTCAGCACTGATAATCACCACACGTTCAAAGACACCGGAGCATCTGAGTGCAGCGTTGGCAATGATGTCATCAGCCTCCACCCCAGCCAGATCCATATAAGGCAGTCCGTTCTTTGAACAGAGGAACCTAAACGTAGCTAGTTGTGGTTTGAACTCGTCCTCAGATATATCGTTGCTTGGCTTACGGCGGTTGGCTTTGTACTCTGGGTCAATAGCCAGACGCTTGGAGCTGCGGCCCTTATCAAAAGCAATCAGCAGGTGACTGGGCTCATACTTCCTAACCATGTTCGCTACCACGTTGAACGAACCGAAGATACCCCACGTGCCTGTACCATCTGGTGCAGACAAGGCGTGTTTCATCAGGCCATTGAAAGATCTGATAAACACGTTGTGCCCATCGATTAGCAGTAGGGTTCTCTTCTGCATAGCTAGCTAGGGTAATTACCTTTCCGATACTTCATTCTGTGCTTCTTGACTGGCTCTTTGAAAGCATCAACCCTCAGCACAATCAAACGTAGTTGCCTGTCTGTCATCTTATTAGCTTTACGCAAAGCGTGAGCTATCTTAAGTATATCATTTAGGCTATACCTACGCTCGCCACCAGGCGTACGTTGGATCTCAATGTCACCCAGGTACTGCTCCTTCTTCCTAAGAGCTTGCGCAGTTAGGTCAAAGAACGCTGCAGCCATCCCCTGGGAGAACAGTAGGTCGTTATCCCTGAGGTGGATTACACGCTTAGGTCGCTTATAGCTTTCTGACATAGAACGCTGAGCGAGTCTTGCCTGGCGTGGTTGCCTTAATGACCTGCTCCATACCGATGTTGCCGAGCTTGAGCTCACGCTCCAGAGCTTCTTCGTTCAGCTCGTAGCTCTTCTCAACAGTGTGTGACTTGTTGCCATCAGGGAACGTGACCTTGGTGTCAACGACTACGTAGTTAGATACCTTGACGAACTGGTCTTCGTCCAGAATGTCCTTGAGAAGATCGATGTCAACGCTGAGCTTGCCACCGGATACTTCCTTGGACAGCTTGACTCCGTTCTCAGGGCTAACTAGGTAGCCGCTCTCTGATGCAGGGTCTTTGCCTACAAGGGCAATCCGCATGTTGATAACGTCCGATGCGTATGCCTTGAGCGCTGTCTCACGTCCATCAATAACATCCTTGGCGGTACGAACAGCTAGAAGCTCTGCGGTCAACTCATCGATCTGTAGAGGTGTGATGTTGGCATCAGGCGAGCTGAGATCAGTAGTACCAATGAAGTCAATCAGCTTGCTGATGACACTACTAATGTCTACAGCATGAACATCCGCAGCGCTTGCGGAACGCAGCTCTGACCGGCTTGGGATTGTTGGGGAGGAGTTGCCATTGGTAGGCTCCTCCACCTGACGAAGCTGGGTAGAAGTAGTAGTTACTTCTTTCGACTTCCGAGGGGGCATGATGTAGTTTGTCATTGTTGTTCTCCTTACTTGTTGTGTTAATTGTAATCAGATTAATTATAGAAGTCAAGATATTTTTCATACCTGTTCAACCTTCATTGACTTGGTGGTGACAACCCATAGAGGTCCACCAACACCGAGTGCTGTTATTGTAGCACGCCTTGCTGCTTCGATCACGTCAGCCTTGGTATATGGCCCAGTGTTACCCAGGCTACCCATAGCTTCGCTCAGACCACTACCGACAGCGTAACGGCCACTAACAGGAATAAGGACGCTAAATCCTCCATCAATAACGACGAGGTTATTACCCCAAGCCATAATGACGTCGCCTTCGAAGCTTTCTGTTTTCTTGTTAACCTCAAGAGCTCCATGCTCGAATAATGCCTCTCGTACGTTGGGTACAACATCCTTGACCATGAACTCTTCTATGTCAAGAACGTCTGATCGATAGTGTGGCCAGCTTGTCCAGTGCTTGATAACCTGCATTACTCGTAAGCTACCGCAGGCACCGAAGATATAGCCTTGGCTTTCTGATACCCAGATCTTGCTGTAGCCATCAGTGTCCTTGGTGAAGTCACCGGACAGCTCGGAGTCACCGACGATGACAACTCCGTCCTTCTTGGTAATGGCTGCAGCAATAACTGTCATGGCTACTGTTCTTTCTTCCGTATCACGTTAAGAGTGTAGCACGTGATGGTAACGTTTTCTGGTTCTCTGATTCTCTTGTTAGCATACTCGAGCTCAGAGAATACACCAATGACTTTCTGCTTTTCGTTGCTAGTAGCTACCCATACCTTCATTAGTAGTACTCGTCCTCTTCCGTGGTAGCTGCTTCGGCATCATCAGTCGTAGTATTTTCAATCTCTGCAACTGGGTCAGACATAAGCTCAGTAACAACGTTCTTGAACTGAGGGCCTACGATGTCATCCCACAAAGCTGCGAACTGAATCTGCAGAATGTCTGGCTTGATCTCACCATCGACTAGCTTAACTTCGCAGCCAACCTCTGGCTTGATCCAGTCCCATTCGCCCTTGGCGTTCTTTACCTGGAGCGTTGCTCCGATGTTAACACTAAGCTTGAGTTCCATTATTCTCCTTTTTCTTTGTAGAGTCTAGCACCCACTGCATGCCGCTGACAAGTTCGTTCGTCTTAGCCAGAACATCATTCGGTGGCATAATACCATTCTTATATAAGATTTCAAGCAAAGAGTTGACAACATCGATGACCATCGTCACAGCGTTCTCGTAGAATACGTACTCATACGTCGTTGGCGCTGTCGTTGCAGCTGCTGCTTCTTTTTCCATCTTCATCCTTTTACGTTCTCTTGACATTGACCTACTGAGCTTAATCAATGTTACACTAGTATAAGCCTTTACTGCATTCTTTGCAAGATCTCTACCGAGCTCGCCCATTATATCTCCTTACTATTATACTGCGCGGAAGTAGGAGGATTCGAACCTCCGAGGGCTTTAACACCCTGACGGTTTAGCAAACCGTTGCTTTCGGCCACTCAGCCATACTTCCGGGGTGACCGATGGGACTTGCACCCACAACCGCCAGGGCCACAACCTGGTGCTCTACTAATTGAGCTACGGCCACAGTGGGCCTAGAGAGAATCGAACTCCCGTAACCACCGTGTAAAGATGGCGTTCTACCATTAAACTATAGGCCCTCGTCAAGATACTTAAGCATAGCATCTTTATTTCTTTCATACCAACCGACATGTGTGTTGCACGCTAAGCATAGCAGACCTCTGACCTTGCCAGTTGCATGGTCATGATCTATTGCAAAGTTCTTACCTGTTGTGCATGTCTCAATACCGCAAAGACCACATTTTTCTCCTTGGTCATCCAGCATTCGATTGTAATCTTCAACAGTTATATTAAACTTTTTTACTCGTTGTCGAATATTAAAGCAGCCTCTGCAATATCTAGATTGTTTCATAGACATATTATCCATACAAACAATGCACGGCATATTTTCTTTATCTATTGAGTACCTACCTGAGATTTTATCTCGCTCAAGAGCATTTTGTTCTTTAGAAGCACATCGTTGAGAACAATAAAGACCTACACCTTTTTTTACTTGGTACGCATAGCGTTTATATTCTTTATTACACTCCCTATAACTGCACTTCTCGATAGTTGATGTTCTATGATGCTCACCCATACCTGCTCCTTCAATTACTAGAGCGGGTTTGAGCAAGAATTAAATCTTTTTTCTTTGAGCCTGGAATGGGACTCGAACCCATAACCTATTGATTACAAATCAATTGCGCTGCCAATTGCGCCATCCAGGCTGAGTACCCCAGGAGGGAGTCGAACCCCCGACCAAGTGGGTAGAAACCACGTGCTCTGTCCTCTGAGCTACTGGGGCTAGTGTTGAATATCGTGTTCCTTGTCAAACTGCTTGTGGATGCGTTGCCAGATCTTCTTACGACCAAAGTAATAACCGAGGGCGAAGATGATCACTTCTTCTACAATACTAATGATGCTCTCGGCAATGATATGGTTGGGGTCACTGAGGATTGTCCACCATGTTTCGTGCGCAAGCATTCTTACTCCTTAACTTCCTGTGTCGTAAATGTTATCACTAATCCCGTTGGCTTTCAAGATAGCGATTGCTTCTTGATAGTACGGGTTGCTCATCATACTAGCAGACGGTGCTGCGGTTTTCAAGACACCCTTGATCCACATCCGGTTCTGATCGTAGTTGCTGAACGCCGCTACCAGCTTTGGCGTAGCAGGGATCTTGGCTAGCTCAAGAATAGTTTTGGCTGCCCACGCAAGATCTTTTGCCATGTCTAACTCCTCTCTGTGCTACTGCGTACCCTGAGTGGGACTTGAACCCACACTCCGAAGAACTGGCACCTAAAGCCAGCGTGTCTGCCATTTCACCATCAGGGCTTTGTCGGGATGACAGGATTCGAACCTGCGACCTCACGGTCCCAAACCGCGCGCTCTAACCAAACTGAGCTACATCCCGGTGAACAGTTTTTACACTTGTTCAGGTGCGTTACTGCGCTGCGTTCGGACTATTCTTCGTGCCCCCAGTAGGACTCGAACCTACGACCCTTGGATTAAAAGTCCAGTACTCTACCAACTGAGCTATAGGGGCTCAGTGATGAGTATAGTACTAAATCTCCCAGTCGTCAATACTCCCTAGACGAACTACATGAAGGCATGGGTCTCCGCCCCTATCCCACTCTTGTTCTTCTGTCTCGTGCATAGGTGCACCGTCGTGAGTGTTGCAGAACTGCTCGCTGCAATAACCGTTTTCAACTCCGTAGCTAAGCCATTCTTCAAAGCTCATGTTACTTACCATTCCTCAGAAGGTTAGCACCCTTAGCCTTGTTGGTAGCTCTATTGAATAGCGATGACCAGTCCTTGCAGATTTCTTTCCATGTGTTCTTTTCGATCCACTGGTGAGCATTCTCTGCACGTCTGGCGGCTTCATCAGGATTGTCCATGATGTACTTGATAGTGTTGGCAGCTGTTACAACATCCATCAAAGGTCGCATGCGTTCGTTGTCATTCTCCTTGATGATCCAGTCAGTGGGAGTAGCACCGCTAGGGATACGCCATCCGCGATCATCACCAAGAATCTCTGGAACACTGGTGTTGTTAGGAGCAACCACAGGCAACTTGGTAGCCATCGCTTCAGTGATGCTGAGGCCCCATCCTTCGCCATGAGTCGTGGTCAGGTAGGCATCACTAGCATTATAGATACCATTCAGGAACTCAATCGGGAACCCGCTGTGCGCACCGAACTGACGTGGGTCAGGGATAGTGAAGTCCTTTTCAGGCTCAACGCCAATGGTGCGAGCCATCTGGAGAACACTGCCACCAAAGTCTGTCTCTTGCATATGCATGTAGAGGAACGGCTTGTACTCACCAATCTCACGCAACTGCTTGAGCACCATCAGGCTACGAGAAACATCCTTACGGCCTTGGTTGCGGTTGACGTTAGTAATGATGAAACGGTCCTTCAACATTGGGAAGATGCTGTCACGTGCTGACTTCTTATCTGCTGCAGACAACGGATAGAAGTTAGACGTGTTGGTGCCGTGATAGATAACATCGATGCGATCCGCGTAGCTTCCAATGAACCGGCGCGTCTCGTCCTTAGCATACTCAGTGTAAGCAACAGGGAAATCAAACTTAGCTACGCATTCGGTGACCCACTCTTCACGTGGCGTGCAGTCAAATGGGTAGTAGTAGATAGTGGAGAAGGTCTTAGCCTTGTTGTTCTGCAGTTCAAGGATCTGAGGGACAATCGGCAGTACGATAAACGTATCTTGGATAATGAACACGACATCGTAATCGTTACGAGATAGAAGATCCAGGAATACCTGTCGGCCAAATACGTCTCCGTATGGACCTTGTGTTCTAAGAGCACTGATGGCAGGCCACAAGTTACCAGGCCATAGGTTGGTGTCGTACGGTCCACCATCGTAGTTAACACCAACAACGTCGATGTCATATTTGCCACTGCTGTAAAGCTCGCCCATGATGTTCTTCATCACGGTGCCAAAGCCGGTACCGCATGCGTAGTCACCCCACGCAAGGACTCGAGTCTTAGCCATTGATAATCTTCTCCAATCTAGGTATTACGATTTCTTTTACCACACGATCCCAGTTGTATTCATTGGTGACTTCTTCTGCTTGCGCATAGTGTAGTTCACTGTAGTACTCGTAGTTATCGTATACTTTCCTCATGTTACTACGGATAGATTCAACCGTAGTCGAGTAACCCTCACCTCTAAGGAACGTTGTGTCTTGTATAGATTGTAGTACAGGGCTAAGTGTGCTATCAAGCTTTAAGTGAATAAAGTTCTTATAATCAGCCCATTCCCACGTACTAATAACTGGCATACCCATAGTCAAAGCTTCTAGTGGGATGAGTCCACCGCCCTCACCGATAGTGGGGTACACCAGACAGTGCATCCTGTCTAGGAGTTGATAGTACTCTTCAGTAGTGGCGTTGCCAAAAACGTATACGTTCCCGTAGTTCATTGGTCCTAAGCTATGAGCGTCTGAAACCTTGAATACAAGATTAATATTTTCGTCGTCTCCAAATTCTTGTACAAAAGCTTCAAGAACCATAGCGCCCATCTTTCGCTCAGATGGTTCTCCAACATGAATAAAATAGAATGGTTCATCAAAAATTCTGCGTTGTGACTCTATCTTAGAGTCAGAGCAAACTGGCACTGACAAAGTAACCCGATCACCGACATACTTACGAAAAGTATCAGCCACCCATTCACTCATTGCCCAGATTTCATCTACCGTTTCTAACCCAGTTTTCCATTCCGGTACAATCTCGGTGCTCTCATGCGTAGTTAACCCAATTTTGTGTTGGTTGGGTCCTATGCGGAGTGGCGTCGGGTGTATGTCTTTCATCAACCATCCTGGGTTATCTACATAGATAACTACAGAAGTTGTCGGGTCATTGATAGATACTTCGACTCCGTTGCGGATCAATGCTTCTTGTAATTGCCATGTTACTTTGCCATACCCTGCTAGCTGTTTCTCGTAGTGGCTATTACCATGAATGGGGACACCCGTTAATGAAATTCTCATTTTAATCTTTCCTCAACTTCAATTGGCCAGTCAGTGCAGACACCCAAACAATGTAGATCGGGCATCTGGTTTCTATCAGTTAGTATACACACACTGCCAGGTGCTGTGATACGTCCAGGGTAAGTCCAGATTGTACCGTTGCTGGTTAAGGTGTAGTCATCATTCTGATGCCAGAAATAATTGAATTCGATGTCAGCTACTGACAGCTTTTGTAGAGCTTCTAGATTTTTACAGTGGACCCATGAATTATCACTAATATCAAAAAGCCAAGACCAGCTGATGTTATGAACTGGTTCATCATGGCCTAGGTATAGCTCTCCGTCACGATGCCATAGATCAATTTCAACATCGTAACCATGGCTAATAGCTTTTAATATTGTTAATGGATTATTCTCCAGCAAAGGATCAGGCCCTCTTAAATTGCCACGGTGAGCTATAATCTTCAACGCTGGAACTCAATCACTACTTCATTGGCGCTTGAATCAGGATGGCAGTGATCATTCGCTCGCACACTGATTATTGTAAAGCCATTTTCCACAAGAAACTTTTCGCATTCATCTAATGTATTCTGGCCTTTATACAGGATATCTTCTTTGTTATTGCTGGCTTCAATAATACCATGGGAGATTATCTGTAGCTTGTCGCCCATACCGTGTAGTACTTTCAAGTCACTACCCTGCGCATCACAATGAAAATAATCAATGTGTTCAATGCCGTGTTCAGCAATAAATCCATCTAGCCTTATTACATCCACTTCGATAGATTCAGTGACTACAAAGTCCAAACGACCAACCCATTCTGACTTAGACGCATCTGAGAACTCAAGCAACGAGCTGCAACCCCAGTCGCCCTGTCCTGCAATATTGAATGTCGCTTTGCCATTAAAATCCGACACTGCTTTTTGAGTCAGGATGTAGTTGGGGTTACCATTAGCGTGTGCCATAATGTGTTCGCACAGTTGTGGTGTTGGTTCGAAAGCATAAACTGTTATTTCAGGATCGGCTAGCCATGGTAAACTATCTGTGCCATAGTTAGCACCAACATCAAAAAATACTTTACTCATACATTTCTCCCTAGAAAAGTTTCAAGATCTTCTGGTGTACCTAGACCCCACATACCAGCGGCTTGGTATATCTTAACTAGTTTATTGTCAACGATAGCCTCGTTGAATACTGGGCATACATAGAACTCGTTTTTGACTCTAATATTCTTAGAGATCATTTGGTCTGCGTATCGTACGTAATCACTACCATGCGCCCAGTAGTAGATCCCAACAGTAGCATTGTCTGAGATAGGGTTCTTCTCTGCCACCTCAGTGACTCTACCTGTCTCATCGACACGTGCGAAAGACCACTTAGGATGTGTGGCTTTGAAGGTAACAATACCAGCATCACACTCTTGCTCGTTCATCTTGTAAAAGAAATCAGATGGATTCCATTCAACGAACTGGTCACTATTAGCCATGAGCAGAGGTTGATCGTTGTCGATACTTTCTCGAGCTATCAGAGTCGTGCATGCTGCACCTTCTGTAACTGATTCTACTTCATAGATCTTGCAGCCAGGTGCAATGAGCTGCAGCATTGAATCAAGATTGTATTTCTCTCTGTGTTCTTTCTGAACAACAAAGATGTAGTTAGCGTCTACGCCAAGGTTCTCTACAACGATCTGGATCATTGGCTTACCGTTGACTTCGATGAGCGGCTTTGGGAAAGTATAGCCAGCCTGTTGGAACCTTGTTCCTAAGCCAGCCATGGGGATTAATACATTCATTGTTTTGTCTTCCCACCTATTTTTTCTATCAAGGTTAAGTATACCTTTTAGTTTAACATCCATGAACTCTACACTGAGTTCTTTACTATTACGTACTCTAACTACGTTTGCACCACTCCTGTGCGCGGCTAACAAACCAACAGGGCTATCTTCAATAATCACTGTTTCTTCTGGCAAAACACCAGCGTTCGTCATGCAGGCCCAATAAATCTCTGGGTGCGGCTTTGGGCTAGTCACGTCCTCATTACTTATGATGTCATCAAAGTAATCAATAACTTCTAACCTTCGCAGCACCTCGATGACTGTAGGGCGTATTGAGTTGGAGCAACAAGCAACCAACACGTTGTCTTTCTTCAGACTAGATACTAACTCTGTTAGCTGCGAGTTCGGAGTTATCTCGCTCAGATATTGTTGAGTTAGCTCTTGCTTCCTGTCCCATAGCTGTGCGTAGCTGCCCTCTGGTAGTCCTTTATTTTGCGTAAGTAGCTTTAACTTGTCTTGTGTTTTAAGACCGTCGTACGTAGATAGGTGCTCTTCACGAGATATAACAAATAAAGGGTCTAACTCTCCCAATGCTAAATTGAGCGCATGAAAATGTATGTCTTTGATATCGACTAGCACACCGTCTAGATCGAATATAACTAACTTAATCATCAACCCTCACGGTGGACTTTAAGCAAGCGGCATCCACTGTACGGATTAAATACAATTGGAGCATCTTGCTTAATGCGGTTAGACCATTCTACATCTTCTTCTTGTGCCCACATGAGGTCTTCATTGAAAGGATATTTTTCCATGATGCTCTTAGTATTAACAAAGTACTGACCACTAGCAAAAATGGATTGTGGAGTCTCACTGTAATCGGTCCATGGTTTCTCCAATGATATCCAGTCCAGACGTAATCTGTGACCAGCAGTGGTGCGGATGCTATTGGTGATTGCGGACCAATGAGTGTTCTCTTCTACAAACTTCTGGAACCCTCCATACCAGCCTTCGTTAAGCGCCACATAATCATGTAAGAACACTAACGTTGGGTGCGATGCTGCTGCAGCAAGAACGTTTTTCTTACGCGTAATCCAGATACCTTTCCGCTGGGTTTCATCAAAATCAAGTAGAACAATGTCTGGTCCAGAGAACTCTGTGGATGTGTCTTCGGTAGTCGGCCCACACATAATGATCTCATACTCTGGGATCTGCTGCTGCCTAATGCTACCAATAATTGAATGTAGGCGTATGATATCTGAGAAGTCAGTGCAGATGCAAAAACTAATACTCACGCTAACTCTTTCTGACTCTCTTGTTTGTTCTTCTTGAAAGCAATGATAGCATCTGTCTGAGCTCGGTGGCAAGCATCGCATACGACCTCCGTGGGGTCTAGCTTACGTTTACGCAGGTGAGCATTGTAGCCAGAGCGGGTGCCACATTCAGCTTTCTTCCGCCCACGCCCCTTGATTTTCTGATCAGCGATGGCATCAGCGATCATCTTGATGTCTTCATCAAGCAACCTCTGTGATTCGTACTCAATAGTGATTAGCTCGATGCCACGCTCCTTGCGCATTACCTTGCGCTCTTTAGGAAGGGTGCCAGCCCAGTAACCGTACGCCTCATACTTGAGGGCGTGGTTCAGGCACTGTTCATTTACTGGGCAGCTAGCGCATGCGTCCGCTGCTTCTTTGCTTACTGGTTTGCCTGGCGTAAGGAAGAACATGTCAACACCCATGTCTTTGCAGTTCGCCTGGGCTTGCCAGCTATAATCGATCGTTAGATTATCCATAATATGATTATAGCACACGAAAGGGCCTCGGGAGGAGTCGATCAGAAAGTCGACTGCAACTCCCGAGGAAGACCAGGCCCTTCGCGGAGAGGTAACCTCTCGCTATCTAACCTGCTTTCTAGTCTTTTTTACATTGTTCTTGTTGAAATCATGCGCGTTTTTGATCAGCTTGACCACGTAATCTGCCATTTCCGTGGCTGATTTTTCGTCCTGATCAGGCGTTCCACCGAGGTTGACAATCTTGCCGACCATAGTGGCGTGCGCACCATTTTTGCTCAGGTACCCAACAATGTCCTTGTGAATATCTTCATAGATTTTCATTCTTACCATCCTCCTCCGCAACCGTTCTGGTCCGGAACCATGTATCCTTCATTGATTTTCTTCGCAATCGCTACCTGCTCTTCAGGAGTAGCCAGCCCTGCGTTGGGTGCATAACGGAGTCCACCGTATGCCACCCAATTTGTATTCCTAATTCCTAAGCCACCAGAGTATATAGGTCCCTGGTAATACCATCTACCACCCATCTCACAGATGTTTACCTTGCTCCATTGAGCCATATCTTCTTTGGTAACACCAGTAGGCGGTGTAGTCGTTGTAGTGGTTGTAACTGTATGTACTACTACGGGCTTTTCTTTGTTCGTTTTCTTTTCAGCTTGTGCCGGTGAGATATAAAAACAGTTCATTAGCATCGTTACGGCAATCAAGCATATGATCTTACGTTTCAAGATCGCTCCTATCACTATATGGATAATTACGTCATATGTCTATAGGTTGCCTCCTTTCATCATGCCTACACCTTAGAACAAGAAGCCCTTGGGTGTCAAGTCAACTGTGTCTTCCATGTCCACAAGCTCATCTACCATCCCTCGGATTGCTTGTGCTTCAGCCCTTCGTCTGAGAATTTTACTATCCACGCGTTCTTCGATGGTGCCAACCGCAACCGGTCGATATACCCACGTGTTATGTACTCCTTTAGCTTTGCTATCTGCTCGGTTGATACGGTTAGCTCGTTGCTTGTAGTCCGAGTACGTACGAGGGATCTCAATATTCCAAAGATACGGCGCATATAGGTTAAGTCCTTCCTGGCCAACGTCACTAGTGATGAGTACGGCTGGCCCTGTAGTGCTATTGAACGTCTTAATATTCTGAGCTACTTGGTCAGAGTCCATGCCCACACCCCACACCGGAAGAATCGGGATATCGGTGAACTTTGCTCTCAAAGCTTCCAGGTATGGGAACAGTGTACCATTAGTCCAGAACGTAAAGAGCACAGATTTGTCTCCGTTCTCGATGTATGACTCAATGTTGCTCTCGATCAGCTGGTACTTGGCGCTGTTGAGGATGCTGATGTCGTCGCCAAACTCCTCCACGATCTCCTTGGCGAACTTGCCATCACTGTTCTTGAGACCAGCAGTCGTGTTGCAGATCATCCGCAGTGTGTCAATGTATGACCAGTTAGCGACCTGATTGTCTGGGTTGTACTTCTCACGGGCACGAGCTTCTGCCCAGTCATAGATCTCACGGTCGATGTCGGATAGCTCATACACGACACGCTTTGGCATACTCTCAGGGAACTGAGCTGCGATCACTGGGTCACTCTTCATGGCAATGTGTGTCCAGTCTTCGTGCTTCTTGCCAAGGATGGGTAACTTCATACGGTCCCATTCCTTGACGTACACCTCTTGAACGAAACCATTGTTGAAGAACCCGAACTCTTTCCCATACGTGTTCTTGAAGGCATCACGTGACATGTCGCTCACATCTTTAATGCCAGGGGCTACAACTGCCATAATGTTACGGATGTTTAATGGGCTAGTCGTATACGGCGTAGCAGTGAGTGCGAGCACTTTGACTGATGCATCAGAGCTATTGATGAGATGGTGGAACCCCTCACCAAGAAGGCTAGCTCCTGTGTTAATCTTCTGAGCTTCATCGATGATGACCAGCACACGCTTGCCCTTGATCATCTCGAGCACCTGGATTAGGTCGGTCCGGTCGTACGACTTAACTCGTTTGCGCTCACCCTTGACTTTTTTGAGCGATCCTTCACGGACCTTCTCATAGTTGAGGACCAAGACCTGCGAATCATTCTTCTCGTAGAAGTTGTGTCGGGCCTTGCGGGTCATCTTCTCATTGACGCGTTCTACGGTTAGGTGCGTCATACGTCGGAACTCTTGTTCCCAGTCATACTGTTTGATCTTCTTGCAGAACACCAGCATGATGTCTATGTCTTCGTTGTCGAACAGTTTCTGGCTAGTCATGCAGCTGAGCAATGTCTTACCAGCACCTGTGTCCCACTGAACGAGCACCCTCGGTGACTCTGAGTGCATCTGTTCCCAGACATAGTTCAACCCGATGTGCTGGAATGGGAACAACTGGTTGTCGACCAAGAACGGGCTATTGACCTCGTATGGTTCGTTACTGCACTTGAGGAGTGCCTCATACCTGGCTTTGGCTTCGTCATCTTCAAACAGCATTTCAAAGCCGTTTTCCCTGATCGTAGCATCTAACTCACCAACACGGTCACGGTTACGCAATGTACCGTACCCATCCAGCAAAGAAAATTTCTTGACTTCTTCGTCCAGGGAGCTGTATCTTAAAACTCCATTAAGGAGCTTACTCCTCTGAACATATATAGTTTTATCTGAAGACATGAGTTCACTCTACCAGATATCCCTAGAAGAATCAATCTATGACGTAACCCTGTACGTTCGGTGCTACTTGCTTGATGCTGAACTTTGAAGGGTAAAAGTTCTTATTCAGCTGGAACAACGGCTTAGAAGCCACACGTCTACGTGAACTCAACTCATTGGTCTTACTGCTACCGATGTAGTCGATGTCTAGTTCGGCGTAGTATGGACTCTGCTTGTAGTAAGGCACTACGCTTACTCCAGAGATGAACACACCGTCGTCCAGAGCGGTCATCTTCAGCTGGATACCACTGGCTGCTACACCTGACACAGTGCTGATGAACTGGCTAGGATCGTTAATTCCTGTGGTGATAGGCCACCAGTTGCTAGAACCGCTGTATGTTGTGTACTCAAATCTCACTGGGTTGTAGAATGCTGACAACATACTCAGGTAGAACGTTTCGTTAACGGCACTGTTGGTTTGAGTGATGCGTGCATTGAAATCGGTATAGTTGCTACCGGTGAACCCTTCCAGCTCGAGATCGAACCACGTGCTGATCGGTAAAGTGTTTGGATTGTACTGTTTATAAGTTATTTCAACAACGCTACCAGTCGTTATGTCTTTACCAAATATGCTAATTCGGTATGATCCATTATTCGAGCTCGGCAAGTACATTCTTGCAGCACCACCGATTCTCATGTTCTTTCGGTCTTGTGGGCTAACCCAAACTGACTGAGGATTGTTGAATGCGCCTAGCTGGATCAAGTTGTACGATGATGACCCAGAAATCGTGAACTGAATGGTGTTGCTCGGCACATTGTTCATCGTGTGCGTGCCTGTCAGTGTAACAAAGTTGGTACCCGTACCAGTCGTGGTCAGGGTGTTGCCGCTTACCAACGTATTAGCAATTGCAGTATTCCCAGATGGGTTTACAAACTGCGTGTAGCAACTGACTGTATTGATACCAGAGACTAATGCGTTGACAAGGAAGTAGTACTGGAAAAACCCTTCGAAATACGTTCCGCTAGCTTGCACATAGTTACCACCGAACGTGATGCTACCGAATGGGCTTCCACCTAGCTCTAGCGAGAATGGCTGGATACCGCTAGCGTTCCATACATTTGGTATAGTAAAGTTATAAGAAGCAGTATAAGAACCACCACTCACAGACAAACCATTGGACGTGCCACTCTGCGTGCCACTATTCCATGGAAATACTCCGCTAGACAACGTTGATGTGCTGCTGTACCAGTTGGATATGGAGTTAAAGTTAGCTTCATCATAGTTCAAAATGTTACTTGGTGTGGTGTAACCGTTTGATCGTACATAATACGAAGCACCTGATGCCAACGGAGAAATAGAGATAATTCTGCTGCTACCCAAAGAACCAATAGGATTGCCAGAACACTGGCTATAGTTATTGGAAGATAAGACTGAACTATCGTTCATCAGAACTTGTTGATCTGTTAGAAAACTGTTCCAGTCAGTAGTAAGAGCGCCAATATTAAAACTACTAAATTGATCTATGGTATTAAACCATGGCGTTGTTGCATAGTCATCAAGACTCATCATTACATAATTAATATCACTGCTCTTAAATCCAAGGTGCGAAGTTATGTTTGATGGAGTTGCACGCAGCTCATCATAAGTAGTTTCATAGAAGGCAGCGACAGAATATACACCAGTAAAGTAAGCCTGGTGCCAGTTATGATTAATCGTTAATTGTGTGTAATTATGTTGGCGTGTATCAGTAAAACGACGTTGCAAAAAGTCAGTGTACGATTGACCATTATAGTTACCATTGGTGTCAATTAATTTGTAGCTTACACTAGGATCAGATACAAATGAGCTAGTGTTCAACCCTTCCGTTACGTTGTTGCCGTACTGTGAAGTAGCCAACGAACCAAGGCTAGGCCATGCATAATTGTTAGAGATAGAATTGGTGGCATAACCAAACAAAGTAGACGAGCTAATGTTATTATTGGATGTGTTACCGCCATTATTATTGTTGCCAATATTTGAGTACTGCGTAGCATTACCATCGATGATATTTTGTTCTAAGTTGGTGTAAAAACTTTCAACATCATATGGAAAAACGTTAACTGTTCTTTGCACAGAATCAAATGGAATATCGTAAACCTCAGGCATAAGTTTTACGAACTCAAATTTTAGATAACTACAGTTAATAGTAGGTAGTTCGTAAACACCCTTGCGCAACGTAAAATCACGTTGTACTGGAGTCCAAGTAAAATTGTCTGGATTAGTACCGCTGCTAGTAGAAAAATAAAGATTAAACTTACAACTACTGTATAGAGGATCAATGTACAATCTGTTAATCGTTGATGTCTGACCACTAGCTCCTACCTGCGCGTAAAAATACACTACAGAGTCAGCTACTGGTTGTGGAGCTGATTTCCAGTACGTGCCACTAGCAGTGAATGCATTAGACACTGCGTTGCTTACAAAAGAATGGTTCTCAATAAACCCAAGCCTGTTTTGCGCTATGATACCTGACACACCAGCGATTACACCAGTTGGCACATCGCTCTTTTGCAGAACTTTTAGTTGAACACTAAAGCTACTAACGCCTACTGAGTAGGCAATATTAGCTGGTGTTGCTGATGTCGTCTGTACTGATTTGTTGCGAGTTATACGCAAAGATATGCTGCTTGGCGCGCTTAATGTACTAGGAGATGTGTACTCAAGCGGGTACCAATCAGTCTTGGTATTAATGTCACTACCGCCGTTTACTATAAAAGTTGACTGCCCTGGCAAAGCATTCAAGCCACCGTCTAGCAACTCAACATAACAAGGAACGTTAAGAACATAGAACCTGATATCGTTGAAGTAAGTGACATTGCTCAGGTTGTAAGTTAGAACGACTGGTGCACTACCTGTACCACCAAGTTGAGGGCTCGAGATCCAGGGGTTGTACAGGACTGGTTTAAAAGCGATCCCATTATTAGATCCATTAATAATATTAGTGTTGGGGTCGGTGTAACCAGTCCGTTGCGTACTCTGAGAAAGTGTGTCGATTACTCCAGTGTGTGCGTAGTACCTGTTGTAAACAAGGCCATTGTGCGTAAGCGGCGGCATAGCACCAGGCAATACGTAATCCTGAGATGGGTCTTGGTTGTTAATAGGGAGAATTGACATTATTGTGAACCGTAGATCGTAGAAGTTACTTGCAATGATGGAGGTGCTACACTGTTAGTAGCAGGACCATTGCCATTTGCATCTGTGCTTGTAACATTAACTATGTTACCAGTTAAATCAATCAATGCTTCTTGTGTTTGGAGGTGGGCAAAGAATGGTGCAACATTGTTTGAGTTGTTTTTAACCCAATAACGGCTTTCCGCACCAGGCATAATTGTTGCAGGAGTGTTGATTTGGTTGCTATTCACTACTGCTGATAAGTGAAAATACTCTGAGTTTGTTGCCGCGGTGCTGACATTAGAAAGCGTCACTTGTTGCATGTTTTGCAGGGGGCTAGCAAAAGTAATAATAAAGTTAGATGGTAAGATCTTTTTGATAACACTCAAGATGTAATATACTTTGCTCTGATCCCATGTAAAAAAACCACTTTTGTCAATAATTGGGATAAGGACAACTTCTTGGCCAGGATTGATTGTCGCAGAACGTGGGCTGTACCCAGGCGTTCTCCAACTTTCTACAACATAAAAACGTACGCCTGTGAGTGATTCGCATAAAGAAACTATTGCCCATAGCACTGCACCGTTCTGGAAAGCTTCCGCAGCACCCAGCAAACGCTCTCTATAACTGGCATCCTTGTGTATAACTTCTTGCCATTGTGTATCAGTTAACTGATCAATAAATGGGTTGGTAGCAAAACTATAAATATCTGGGGATGTTCTTTTAACGTCAAGAATCTGGCCAAGTATATTGTCTAGATTGCTGAACTCAATATTCTGTTGACCAATGCGTGCCGCTACCTGTAGGTTGTTAAGCTGGCCTGTACCGCTGTTGCCCAGCAGGATCTTCATCAACTTAGTAAGGTTATCACCATCATTAAAGTTGTATAGATCGTCAGGGAAGTTGCTTATCTTTTGCTCAAAAGTTGAGTGCAGCTTTAGCGGTAAGATATTTCCAGCCATTAGAAGTTGCTCGCTCCCTTAACTGTGTAGTTGATTGCGTTCAAAAGCGGCAGCTGGTTGCTCGCTAGGATAAAGTCATTGGTGAAACTATAGCCGCTGATCTTTGTTCCATCAATTGAAACATTATCAATGCTAGTGATCTTAGCGTTAGCCACACCTGGGACCGAAAGAATCTGCGTCTGCAAGTTAGCGAACGACATTAGACCAAGATAACCTATGTTATTAAAGTAACCCTTAATCTGGTTCTTGATACTGTTCTGTATCGTGCTGACACTGTATCCAGTACCAAAAACGATGTTTACGTTAATGTTGAAATACTGGAAGTCAGCTTGGTGCACAAGCGTATTGACTCCAAGCGGCCTGCTTTGCTGCACAAGGGCTTCTACATCGATGACATCATTATTCGCATCATGAGTATATTGAATCCAGGAGGCAACAGCAGGTAGCGTTCCCCAACCGCTCGGCAAGGTTCCGTTTGTTACCGCAATACCAGAAATATCTAGTACGCTGTTCATATTGAACGTAGTGTCATATAATGGATAAGCTAAAACAGTGCCTGTCAGAGTTACAGTTCCTGTGGCAGTCGAACCATAGTTCATAGTGATACCGCTACTAGACACGCTGGATACATAGTAAGGCTGCCCAGATGTTACTGCGCTTGATGACAAAGCCATACCTGGATATATGAAAGTATTCGCGCCTGTTACAGAAATGAATGTATTGCCAGTTGCCGCTGAAGAACCAGTGAATGTCACTGTGTTGTATGGATTCAACGCTATAGGTATGATCAGACCACTACCAGTCGACGTGTTGTACAGGGTAAAGGTATCTGCTACTCCGCTGCTCGCAACACTTAACTGCGAAGGGAAGTTAACCAGCGGCTTGCGATCAAGAGGAATGTAATAGTCATTGGCTACAACTGATACAGTTGATGCTATTACGCCACTGGCAAGCATGTAGTTGTTAGTGTTCAAATAATTGATAGCATTGCCAGAGGTAAGAACCATGCTCGATGGCAAGAAAACAGACTGTTCTGTGAAAGACTGCGCCGTTGTGCCATTGATGAAGATATCAACGTAGTTACCACTCGTGATCGTTACAGAACGGCTGGATGCTGGGTTGTATTCAGAGATCAGCTCAACGTTATTACCCATGAACAAGTTGGGTGACAGCGAACCATTAGCGATTGTTATGTTCAATGGTGCCGGAACAGGTGCACTCGGGTAATAGTAATCTACGTTAGGCGAGTAAACAGTTTGGCTTGATGTATTCAGGTTGCTACCAACAAGCTCATTGCCTTGTGGGAAAATGTACCCACTGAACGTGCTGTTGTACGACATTGTACCAGCCAATCCAAGATCAGGATTAGAGCTCTGGATAAAAGATCTCCAGCTTGTTCCGCTGGCTGTGTACACACCGCTGACAGGGATGGGGATACCTGCGAATGTTGTACCGCTACCAATTAGCAAACGATATGGGCTAGCTGCTGATAGAGATACAGTAAGACCGCCGCTAATGGTTGTGCCAGAAGCTGTAACACCGATATTATAGCCAGGCGCATAGGTGGAATACAGAGATTGTAGACCTGACGCAAGAACAGTACCAGATGTAGACGCAGGGAACCCACTGTACGCTACTACCGTTCCGGTGGTATACGTAGAACCAGTTATAACATTGGTCATGCCACTGTAAGCAACAAGAAAGAAGTTGACTGTGTTGCTTGTGCCACCACTGATGGTCGACTGGACCTGTAGCTGTTCATCGTAAAAAACTTGCTGACCAACTGCTGTGGCGCTAGTCACATTGGGGTTCTGCAATGCTGTCAGAATGTACTTACCGTTAGTACCAGTGGTGTTATTGAACGCAGTATTCTGCCATCTAGCACGTAGCTGCACGTCGCTTTCTGGGTCAAGACCCCCAGTCAAAGCATCCTGGTTCACTACTGAAGTAATGCTGTTAAGCGTAGTTACCTTAGATGTAATAGTCCCAGCAGCGACGTTGCCGTTAGCGCCAGGTAGTGTCGCGATCACAGGTACGTCTTGCGACGTTTGGCCAACAGTGATAATTGCTGGCGCTGTAGTTGAAAAATATACTGGAGAAACGTAATCTCCACCAATTGGTACAGCTACTTGTGTGCCAATCGGGATATCAATAATGCTTGTAGCACCGCCGCTAACATTAAAAGTTACCTGGCCAGAAGCTCTTTTACCATACTGCCGGTATACGCCAAATAGGTTGCAGAAGGCATCCAGCTCGCTGCTTGACTTAGTGTTGATGTTGTAACTGTAAGTCTGTAGGACTGAGTTGTTATTGGCGTAAGCGATTTCCTGCGCTACCGCCTCAAGAATCTTGTATGTAGCAGTGCCAACGCTAACATCCCACGTAGGGTCATATGTAGATAGTGCGGCCTGTAGCCTTGCAAGTACGCCTGTAGTATCAGCCATTTTGTACGCTAACTCCGTTATAGTCGATAGAGATTCTGAGATTGACCGGATCGCTGTTGAGTGTCAGCAGAGAAACCGATACAATAATTGATGTGCCTTGTGCACTCGATGGTTGAGCATTGATAGATACGATGCTCTGGATGATCTCACCTTTATTCCAGTAAGATAATTGCGCTGCATTCTGCGCCTGCTGTAGGCTAAGGATCTGCTGACCCTGGTATAGCTGTAAAACTCTAAATACTTCGTTCTCAATTATGCTAGTCGAATTAACATTCTGTGCTTCACCGACCATTCCAACCAGGGTGCTACCAAAATTTGGGGTTGTGTATCCAGTTCCGAGTGGCTCTTTTAACCAACGGGTTATGTCCTGGACGAGCTTGTCAGAACCTGTGGAAAACTGGATTTTTCCGTTGCTTAACTGGATATCGCCATTGCTAACTGTGATTGTCTTCATAATATCTTAGGCAAAATAGGGGTCATAGTACATTACGCTTGGCTTACGGTCATAGTCCAAGATGGGATTTCTGGGCCGTATGGTGGCTTAGAGTAGGCTGGTGCGTAACCATTGGCTGCAGCAGGCTGCGCAGCGATCCAAATCGTGCCTCCAGTATCCGTAGCCCACATCATTTCTATATAATCGCCAGCATTCATCTCTTGGACAAAGTTCCAGCTCAACAAAGTGTTAGGATTCCTTGCATACATGCTGACTTCACCAGCTGTATATGGCACATCAATACCATTTTGCCTTAGCCAAGTAGTAAAATTATAGGTAGAGTTGCCACCAGCATCGGTCACAGCTTGAGCAGTAAACTGGAATACGTACACACCAGCTGCTGTGGCAGTGATCCTACTGTTATCCACTAATGTAAATCCCTGCTGACCTTGGATTGTATTAAACGTTACTTTATATGGCGTTGATGCAACAGGCGCAATCTGATTGGTTGTGTCATAATAGCTAGCCCAAGTAGGCGGGAATTGAGGTAATAAACCTAAACTATCAATCTGTCTAGTTTTAGTGTTGTATATACCAGCGTACAGATACAACCTATATAGGGTTGTTCTTTTTTCCACCCACCAGACTTGATTAACATCTATCTGGTTAATACTCATGTTGGGGGGCATGGCTTGTAGATCGATCTCATACTGAAAACCGTTCATGTCTACGCCATAACAAAAGTAATTCTTTGCTGCTGTAGCAGAATTACTGAATGGGTGTAGCTGTGGCTTGCTAGATATGATTACTCTGCGGACACCAGAATTAGTGTCAAACCTTTTGTTAGTTACGCTCATGTTACAAAATCCAATCCGTAGTGCATGATTGAACCATTTTTGATCGGTGCAGTTAAAGTAGCTTGTGTTGTGAACCCACCGCTCCGGTCTCCCTGGTGAGTTACCTGCGTACAATAGAACTGATACTGGTCTTGTCCACCATGCTCATTGTCGATGTTGATAACGACACGCATGCCAGGATATAACTCGGGCATAAAAGACAATAGGATGTTACTCGAGAACTGCTCAGTCCATTTGATCATGAACGTTTTCAATGCATACCAGTACTCAAGAGCATGACTGTGGATAACGTTCTGCTCTTGGACGTATGGTCTGATGCCATATCTCTTCAAGAAATTAAGGGCAATCAATGCATTTTGTTCGTCTGTCTTTGTATTGTTGACAAGCTTGCCGAATAGGAACTGCATAGTACTAGCGTCTTGGATACTAACAATTCCTTGCGTAGATGAATAGTCTACTAAGTTAACCTGTTGACCGATTCCAGTGGTATCACCGAGTGTGGCTACGTGAGTCACAAGGCTGTCATCGTTATGGTAAATCTGAAAATCTATGATCTCAACGTCACTGATCTCGATCGCTGGGTCTGTACCGTAGACGCCGTAGTAATCAGCAAACCAAGCAACGAAATCACCGTTCGGTGCACTCATGAAATCACGCAAACCGGTGTTAATTACCTGTGATAGGTCTTCCATTAATGGGTTGTCTAGCGTGAATGCTCTTGGTGATCCTCTGAGAACACTGGCACGTGCGTCCCAGTTCGGTGATATGTAAGGAGTATTCCATGAGTCTGTAATACTCAACACCATTCTTTGGTTAACGTTGTTAGGATCAATTGTTGTTGACGTAGAAGAATCTGTTGTTGTGGTTTGGGTGGCGTTGTTCGGCGCAGTGAAGTTCTGTGAAAGAGTTTTGCCCCAAGCCTGGTGAAGAACTAACGGTCTACGTGCACCCATGTAGCTCATATTCCAGCCTGGGTACGTTCCTCCACCTTTGACATATTGCCACTTAATTGGGTATTCTCCAACAGCTTGGCCATATGTAGAAGACTGAATCATTTTGCCGTTGCCGTTGTTGTCAAAATCTTCTGACAGGATGGTTACGTGCTGTGGTGGTTTACCACCATCATCGGGTACATTCCAGAAGAGGATGTCTCCCTTATGTGGCATGGTGTTCTTATCAATAAACAAACCGTGTGTATTGACGTCGCTATTGCTACCCGATCCGTATTGTTGCCACGTGTTTCCACCAATGAAAATACCGATCTGTTTGTACGCCCACTGGATAAGACCACTACAGTCAAACCAACCACCAGTTCCCGTGTATGGATTATTTGGGGTTTCTCTATAATGTGGACCTTTCAGGTCTTGGCTATACATAGCACCAAATTGTTGGCGTAGATACTGCATAAGCACGCTAAGCGCACTAGTCAATACCGTAGCGCTAGACGAGTTTGCCTGATCAACACCTAACAAAGAGTTAGCATTAGAACGCAAAGATTGCTCGAGAGCCTTTTGTGGACCAGGCTTTGATACCTGTGTCATGTCAGCCCAAGCGATATTGATGTAAGAGAAATCTACTCTCGTGCTGTGTTTCCAAGCACTAGGGTCACTAACCAAACCATTGAGGTAAGCTACAACTCCTGGGTGGCACTGTACATAATTAGTGTTCGGATCGGCAACAGCAGCATTATGCTGGATAATGATATTACCGTCTTTGTCTACTTTTTGTGTAACCGATGTGGCGCGTAGCACAACTACACGGTTTGTTTTCTGGTTCTCAAGAACTAAGAGGCGACCACTGTTACGGTCACCTGATTCAGCGTAGTTGTTCTTGGATACCCATGACTTAGCGTTGTCTACTATCTTGCTATCGGTAGCTGTAATGTAGCTGAACGGTACGGAGCAGTAATAAATATCTTTAGTAATCTGGTCATACTTTACAGGGTTAGGTACGCAGTGCGCAGGAAAGTATGCTTTGCTACGGCCATCAACTTTTTTGGTTAACAGTGGCACTGCCTTAGATACAGTGAATGCTACGCCGACACCACCGTCTGGGGCTGCGCTATTCTTGATAGTTTGTGATTGACCATAGGTGTAGTGCCCAACGGCGATGTTCTTTCCGCTGGATATAATGTTGACACCATTGGTTACACCAGATGATCCGATGGTAGTTTCAACTGGGTTATTGATAGACTGATCAACCGTTGTTTGATACGTGCTCATGTCTTGAGCTAGTTGGCCAGCCATATTTAAGAACTGCTGTGGCAATGGCGTGATATGGATTTTGCTCGGGTCCCAACCAGCTACCTTATACAATAGGTTAACAATTACCTGGGCCACACCACCATCATTCAACGACTGGTTGCTACTATTAGCGATGTTGTCCATGTAGTTTAGAAGCAACGATTGGTACTCAATAAGCGTGTTGTCCCAATAAGTAAATTGCAGATTGCGCAGGGTGCAGTAAGCATTGATTGTGATCGGGGTTGGTACCAAAGTCTCAATCGGTGCCAACGTTACGTAGCCAGTAAATACCTGGACAAACTCGGTGCGCTTAAGGAATACCGTGATACGATCCATCGTATTGATAACACGATTGTATTTGCGATTTGGGTTAGCAAGTGTGCACGAGAATCCACTGACTGCGTTTATATTGCGTTGTACAGTAAAGCTGATAACGTCAGCAGATACATCGATAATACCGTTTTTAAGCGTACTGATAGTCACGCTAACATCTGGAGAATACGTGAACGTACCTGACTTATTGATGCTCATGACGGTATACCCTGGATAAGATTGCTACCCTGAGCAAGCAAATTTGTGTTAACCCAGTTGGCTCCATACTTACCCTGGGTAGAAGCAGTGGGTGCATAAGTGATTGACGAACGATCACCGTTGGCTCCTTGCAAATGCGTAGGCAACGTATGAGATAAGTTACTGTTCAATACATTCATGTTATATGTTGTCATGTAAACGTTCTGGAATTTTATGTAGTTTTTCTCTACCGTTTGTATCCAGCCATTATATACAAGTGGTTTCAACGGTTTTGTGCTAATCAATTCATTGAAGATAGATGAGCTCGCATCGCTGTTGTTGATATAGTTTAGGATCATTGGCTGGCTAGTGCTACCATTCACGATGGCCAACTGGTGTTTACGAACCGCATCCTGGAAACGATTCATTTTCCCAAAGCCATCAGCCGGATCCATGTCCTCGTAGCCAGCCTTGAGTGTCAGAGAGTTGTTATAATTGCCAGTGCCGACCAATGGCCATTGAGCAGCAAAGTTGACAAACATCTCAGCACGACGGATAGGTAGCCACTGGATACCGTTCTTAACCTGCTGACTATTGAATTCATTCTGAGTAGAAGTAGAGAACTGGCTAAGCCATACATCGAACACTACGTTCTTGTACCCATCGAATAGGGTTACTTTTGCGTTCCCAGCCATTGCTGCCAGCCTCTATTGTTGTTGTCTTTAATCTCATGGATAATGCCCATGTTGCTCCACGCAAACCCATTGAGACTAACTGTCTGTATGCCAGGGTAAAGGATGGGTCCAGAAATCTTGCAGTTTGTGTATATGCTATTGTTATTTTGCATAATTATTTCACCTGACTAAATTGTAAGTTGACGTTCTGCGTTGTGATACCAGTCCAATCGCCATTGAACCCAATACCCTTTGCGATTCTGTTCAAAGCATCATGAGTCGCAGCTGTTGTGGAATTCGATGTGGATGAACTCAGATCCTGGTCTACTTCAAAATAAATTATATATGGATAAGTTAATGTTGTCGCATCCCAGCCGATCTGCATGAGCTCAAGCCATACATTCCATGATAACCCTTGACTAGGTACACTAAATGTCATACTAACTTTGTTAGTGTTCTGGTTGTCTTGCACCGTTTTGAACTGTTCGTATAGGTTGAGCAATTTCTCTCGAGAACCTGCTTCGCCTTGTACGTTCATAGTGTTAATTGCTACTGACAACAACTGAGTTACACGACCACCGATCGTGCTAAAACTCTGTGTTTTCATGTTGTACACCCATTGAAGACTGTTCACATTGAATGGGAACTTGTATACTTTTTTACTTACGTTATCTAGCAACGTAGCTACCGCGGGTACATTCGGTTGGGTGGCAGATTGTAGATTAAACTGTGTTGTCATGGCTAACTATTTTTGCTGTGGTCTTGCGCTCGGACTAGTAGTCGATCCACCAGCTTGTTGTATGGCAGCTGTTAGAATGTTTAGAACATTAGGGTTCATGCTAATTTGGACTGCGACGTTGCCACTGCCTTGTGCCCCAGTACCAGTAGCCAATGTGCCAGTTGACATCGGGTTGGAACCATAAGCAGAAGCAAGCGATTGTATGGTATCCATAGATGACGTTGTCCCTACATTACTGCTAACTGTAGGGTTAGGCGAAGCACCTTGCTTTGGACCTTGTGGCATCCCAGCAACATGTGCATTCGTGCTAGTCGTGCCAGTTGATACGTTCACTGTGTCTGTACCGCCACCTGGGTGTAGCATCAGCCATGCCCACTCAACAGCTTGTTGTGGCGTGTTGATGTCGGTTACACCAAGCTGTGGCAAGATCATGTTCAGCTTGATAGCGTAAGGGTACAGGTCGCTCTTCTTTTTAATGATATTGGGATTGATACCTATCTGGTTAAGAAGGTTGAGCATTGCAGTGCGCTCAGTGGAAGCAAACTTAGATGCACTCATCTTTTGCGATGCTGAGTAGATATCCATGTATGGGATGCCAGCGGCTTGCGCAAAGTAAGCCATACCGATTTGTGTTCCGAGTAGCTCTTGCCCAGTCATACCAGCAGCCTGTGCGATCGTGCTGTTCATACCAAACTTAACTGCTTGGACACCCATGTTGATAGCGGAAGTACCTGTTGCTCCAAGCCCAGCTGCGGTGGCAGCACCGATTTGGTAAGCAGAATCCGAATACGATGTACTCATTGTAGAGTTTTTAGCTAGATTTCTTTCGGCGCCTATGCCCCTCATGTATTGGTTCATATCAATGCCATAGGCGAGCGCAGTACTCAATTGTTGCTGAGTCTGCGCGTGTGTCATACCATATTGAGTTTGTGCAGTATAGTCTAAGTTCTGGTAAGCGCCTACATTGCGTCCTGCCGGTCCGTTAAACTTAAGACCAAGCTGGCCAGCACCATAAATAGCTGCCTGTGCGTCTAAGAAACTATAATTAACACCCGCACCATGCTCACCAGTAAAAACACCAGCATTGGCCATTGCTTGTGCATATTGCAGTGGGCCATTAAT
>Ga0208106_1000130_pt1 | contig 29623 bp, 27 predicted proteins | sample CryBogCBE25Jul08_FD_184577 | JGI IMG/M metagenome (GOLD analysis project Ga0208106, IMG submission 184577) | Freshwater microbial communities from Crystal Bog, Wisconsin, USA - CBE25Jul08 (SPAdes) | ecosystem: Environmental > Aquatic > Freshwater > Lake | place: Crystal Bog, Wisconsin, USA...
TGCCAAAAGTTACTGACGGACATGTCATTATTAAAGTTGGTGCTTCCTCTTTTAATTATCATGACGCATTTACTGTAAAAGGTATGCCCGGAATTAAAGTACCACTTCCAGTAATTATCGGTTTAGATTTCGCTGGTGAGATAGCTGAAGTTGGTGCTAACGTACAAGGCTGGAATGTCGGTGACCGCGTTCTTGTCAATCCATTAAATAAGACAAAAGGTCTCATGGGTGAAATGCTCGATGGTGGAATGGCTGAATACTGTCTCGTTAGTGCAGACCAACTTATTAAAATGCCAGACAATGTCAGCTACGAAGAAGCTGCAGCTCTACCCGTAGCATATGGAACTGCACACAGAATGTTGATTACGCACAATACCGTCAAAAAAGGTGATCGTGTATTGATCCTTGGAGCTTCTGGTGGTGTTGGAACAGGTTGCGTGATTTTAGCTAAACAGCTCGGTGCAGAAGTCATCGCTTGCGCAAGCTCTGAAGATAAATTAAACAAATTAAAAGAAATTGGCGCAGATGAAGTGATCAACTATAAAGAAGTTGATTTCTCAAAGTGGGCTGTTGAAAAATATGGCAAACCACAACGTAGAAACTATGAAGGTGGCGTTGATGTCGTCATCAACTTCACTGGTGGTGATACTTGGGTTCCTTCATTACGTTGTTTAAAGCGTGGTGGAAAACTACTCGTGTGTGGAGCTACAGCAGGACATGATCCTAAAGAAGATTTACGCTACATCTGGAGTTTTGAGTTACAAGTAATTGGTTCAAACAGTTTCTACATTGATAATCTAACAGCATTAATGGATATGATTTCAAAAGGTGAAATGAAACCAATGATCGATAAAGTACTCCCTCTCTCAGAAGCAAAAGAAGGTTTACGTTTAATCCAAGATCGTGAAGTTATCGGTAAAGTTGTTGTTACTCCATAACCAATAATCGATAAACATAAACTTAAAACTGAATAACAATAAAGGTTATCAATATGTCAAATGAAATGATTACTGCTGCAGAAGTTGAAGCAAAATTAACAAGAGGCCCCTTTCACCAATGGTTAGGGATTAAAGTCATCTCAGTTAAAGAAGGTGAAATCGAGCTTGAAGCAACTTGGCGTGAAGAATGGGTTGTTAATCCAGACCGCAAATATACACACGGTGGTATTTTGGCTTCACTCGTTGATTTAACTGCAGATTGGGCTTTAGTATCCAAAACTGGTCGTGGCGTTCCAACCATCGATTTACGTGTCGACTACCATCGCGCTGCAATGCCAGGCAATTTAATTGCAAAAGGTAAAGTAATTAAATTCGGCAGTCAAATCAGTGTTTCAGAAGCAATGGTATATGATACTGATGGCAATTTATGCGCTAGTGGACGTGGGGTATATTCAACAGCACCTCCGCCTCCACCAAAAGCATAATTTAGTTTGTTTTTTGTTGAGGTATTTACCAACCCCTACCAAAAACCATGGGCAACGTTGCTAACTCCTTAGAACAACTCCAACTCAATAATCTTGGAGATCTATTTCGTCGCGATCTAGATCTCCAAAAAATTGCTTTGATTGATCTCGGGGTGCATCATTCCCCAAGAGAGTATTCTTTTGCGGACCTAGATGCATTAGCAAACTCAGTTGCTAGAGGTTTAGAGCGTTTTGCGTTAAAACGTGGCAGCAGAGTTGCTATCATCGGGCTCAATAGCGCTGAATATATTGCAAGCTTTTTAGGAATTATGCGCGCAGGCCTTGTTGTTGTTCCTGTGAACTCCAAGTTTCCAGCTGCCATGGTTGAATTTGTTTTAGAAGACTCAGATGCTCAGTTAGTTTTTTGTGATGCGCAAAATGAGCGCTTGCTTCCATCTACTTTACCGAAAATAGTTTTCGATTCAGTTGATCCAAATACACCTAACTCTTTTCAGCAATTTATAAATCCGGGTTCTTTTGAGATTATTAAACCCGAAGAGGGTGAATTAGCAATGCTTCTATATACCTCAGGATCTACAGGTAAGCCCAAAGGTGTCAGACTTTCCCATGAAAGCCATATTTGGGTTGCAAAAACAAGATTAGGTAACAATGATTGGTCAAAACATCGTTACCTTGTAGCTGCGCCCTTATATCACATGAACGCTTTGGCAATGACCACTCTTAACATTCTAGCGCACGCTACAACAGTGCTATTGCCACAATTTACTGCGCGTCAATATATCAAAGCCATCGAAGAGTTTAAATGTACTTGGCTGACGGCAGTCCCTCCAATGATCGCAATGATGCTCCAAGAAAAGGAACTCATTCAAAAGACAGATTTATCTTCTGTTGAATTTTTAAGAATGGGCTCTGCACCAGTTTCTCCAAGTTTGATGGATGCTATCAAAAGTGTCTTTCCAAAAACACAAATCATTAACGCTTTTGGTACCACTGAAGGAAGCCCTGTTATGTTTGGTCCACACCCTGATGGACTTCCTCTTCCATTCCTCAGTGCTGGTTATGCACACCCTGATGTCAAAATTCGACTTGTTGATGAGAATGGTCAAGAATCCAATCAAGGAGTCTTACAAATAAAATCTCCAGGTGTCATGCTTGGCTACCACAAACCAGAAGGCCGAAATCCCCCGATCAAAAATCCTTTTACCGAAGATGGCTATTACAGTACCGGTGATATCTTTAAACGTGATGAGCAAGGGTTCTATTTTTTTATTGGACGTGCAGATGATATGTTCGTTTGCGGAGGAGAAAATATTTATCCGGCCGAAGTTGAACGATTGATTGAATCACATCTTTCAGTTGCACAGGCCATAGTCATCGCTGTTGATGATGACATTAAAGGACAAAAACCCGTAGCATTTGTCGTTCTAAAACCGCATTTAACTGTCACTGAAAATGATCTTAAAACTTTTTGTTTAACAAATGCTCCTGCATATCAACATCCACGAAGAATCTGGTTCTTAGACGAACTTCCTTTAGCAAGCACCAATAAAGTTGATAAATCCTTGTTGAAAAAACAAGCCCTCCAACAAATAAACGATCAAGCTAATGTCTAATCCATCATGCCAAAAAGATTGGCTTAATGAAGCCATTCTTCGTATTGAAGCAGATTTTTGTCGGAGTGTTGATACACACTTGATTCCATTAAATATCCCAGCATTTTCTGAGCATGGAATTGATTTATATTTAAAAGATGAGTCTACCCACCCTACTGGTAGTCTTAAACATCGTTTGGCTAGATCTTTGTTTTTATACGCACTTTGTAATAATTGGCTATGCGAAGGTAAAACGGTAATCGAAGCATCGAGTGGTTCTACAGCAATCAGTGAAGCTTACTTTGCAAATTTAATAGGCTTACCTTTTATTGCAGTAATGCCTAAATCAACTTCATCTGAAAAAATTGATCGGGTCAAATTTTATGGCGGAACATGTCACCTTGTGAATTCCTCCATGGAGATGTATTCAAGAGCGAAAGAATTAGCGATTGAACTAAATGGTCATTATATGGATCAATTTACCTTTGCTGAACGTGCAACAGATTGGCGTGGAAATAATAATATCGCTCAAAGTATCTTTGCTCAAATGTCCCTAGAAAGAAATCCAATACCTAAATGGATTGTTGTAGGGGCTGGAACAGGCGGCACAAGCGCCACTATTGGTCGTTACTTACGCTATCAACGATATGACTCTCAAATTTGTGTTGCTGATCCAGAAGGCTCTGTTTTTATGGATTACTACAAAACACAAGATCCCAATTTGTGCTCGAATGGATCAAAAATAGAAGGCATCGGCAGACCTCGTCCAGAGGCTAGTTTTATCCCATCTTTAATAGATCATATGATTCAAGTAAAAGATGTCGACTCAATATCTGCCATGAGAATTTTGTCCAACATACTAGGTCGTAAAGTAGGTCCCTCAACTGGAACAAATTTTATTGCAATGCTTGAACTTGCCCAAGAACTCAAAGAACAAAAATTGAATGGATCAATCCTCAGCTTGCTATGCGATAGTGGTGATCGTTATCTCAATACCTACCATAATGCTGATTGGGTAAAGGATACCTTTGGTGACTGTAATAATTCTGCGAATCATATTAATCAATTAATGAGCAATTAAAGTTTTCATTAATTCAAAATAAACCATCAATATGAATTCAATTCAACCGATACTAGGGATTGTATTTATCTTTTTAGTAGTTTATTTTCTTTCAGAAAATAGATCCTTGATTTCAAAAAGTATCGTTTTAAAAGGCCTTTTACTTCAATTTATTTTGGCTTTGTTTCTATTAAAGTTTGCACCAGCACAAGCTTTTTTTAATACTTTAAATCATGGCATCTTAGAAATACAAAAAGCAACCCAAGCAGGAACAACTTTAGTTTTTGGATATCTAGGAGGCGGGCCACTACCGTTTATTGAATCCAAAGAAGGTCTCAGTTTTATTCTAGGATTCCAAGCACTTCCTATGATGTTAGTTTTTAGTGCTCTTTCTTCTCTTTTGTATTACTTAAGAGTCTTACCAGTCATTATTGGATTTTTCGCATGGTGTTTGGGTAGAGTCTTGAATATTTCAGGGCCAGCTAGTTTTTCTGTCATTTGTACAATTTTTGTGGGTATGGTTGAAGCCCCACTCCTCATCAAACCATATTTAAAACACTTATCTCGTACAGAACTTTTTATTGTGATGAGTTCTGGACTAGCTACTATTTCAGGAACAGTACTTGTTATTTATGCAGGATTTTTGCAATCCATTATTCCGAATAGTGCTGGACATCTAATGATAGCTTCCATCATTAGCGCCCCCGCGTCCATTATGTTAAGTATGATGCTCATTCCTCAAGATCAAACATCTCAGAGTATGGGACGTGGTCACTTTTACGTCCCAGAGCAAAATCAATCTTATTCTGGAATTATGGATGCAATAAGCCATGGTACAACCCAAGGTTTAAAGCTTTTGGCTAATGTTATTGCAATGCTAATAGTTCTCGTGGCATTAGTAGCTTTATCGAATAGTATTCTTCATGTATTGCCAAACATCAATGGAGAGCCAATTTCTCTAGAACGCGTGATTGGGTGGTTCATGCAACCATTAGCATGGTTACTTGGCATTGATGCCAAAGATGTCGGCATTGCTGGCCAATTACTAGGAACTAAATTAGTTTTAAATGAATTTATTGCTTATCTAAATTTATCGAAAGTTCCTCTAACTGATATCTCAGATAAAAGTAGAATTCTGTTGACATATCTCCTATGTGGATTCGCCAACTTTGGGAGTCTTGGAATTGTGATCAGTGGACTTAGCTCAATGGTTCCAGAAAGAAATAAAGAGATTTTAGATTTGGGATTAAAGTCTTTGTTAATTGGAACACTATCGACTTCTTTATCCGGCGCAATAGTATGTCTGATTCTATTTTAGTTGGATTTTTTTCTTTTATAGCCTTATAAAAAACTAAGTAATAATAGGCATATATTAGTTTGAAAAAATATTGTAGAGTCATAGCATAATTAACCACTGAACAAGGAGACTTCATCATGCTTAAATTTTTAGCAGGATTTTTAACTTTTTTTGTAATTCCAGTAAGTATTGCTCAAACACCCCCTAAACCAGGTCAAGCTAAACGATTTCCTCAAATAACCCTAGAGCAGATTGCGCCAGAAGGACAACAACTTGCGCAAGAAATTATCAAAATTTCTAGTGTTGGTTTAGGCGGTCCCTACAACATCATGTTTAGAAGTCCGGTCTTCGCAGATCGTATGAAAAAACTATTAGACTACTTACGTTTTAACTCTTCACTTCCAACTAGACTAAATGAGTTTGCCATCATTATTCAAGGCTATGAATGGAAATCTCAAGTTGAATGGTATGCACACTATCCCCTAGCTCTGAAAGCTGGCTTACCTCAATCAGTAGCAGATGATCTTAAGAGTGGGATTCGTCCAAGAAATATGAAGCCAGATGAAGAAGTTGTATATGACGTAAGTATGCAACTCATCAAAAATCATGAAATCTCTGATGAGCTTTTTCAAAAAGCTAAATCTATCCTTGGAGAACAACAATTGGTTGATTTAGTTGCAGTGAGTGGGACATATGTAACAGTAGCTATGTTACTTAGCCTTGGTCAAGAAATGCCTCCCGAAGGAAAACCTTTGCCATTCCCCCCAACAAAGTAAATACTATCAACATAAAACAATGAAATTTAATATATTATTAAATAGTATATGTATTAAAGCGTCTCAATCAATTTAAGGAGATATGATGAGAATATTGCAATTGATTAAATTAAATTTATCTGTTGTTGTCTTAGGTCTTTTTACTCTAGAAGCTTTCGCTGCAGAGCCTATATTAATTGGATTATCAATTACTAGATCTCCACCTGGCTCCGTCATTCAGGGCACACAAATTAAAGATGCCATGGAAATTTATGCCGACATGATTAATGCGAAAGGTGGCCTACTTGGTCGTCCAATTAAATTAGTCATTGAAGATAATCAAGGACTTCCTGAAAAAGGCAGATCCGCTGTTGAAAAATTAATTACTAGAGACAAAGTAGTTGCTGTAACAGGTGCTCATCAAAGTTCAGTTTGTTTAAGTGAAATTGAAGTTGCTCATCGCTACCAAACTCCTTATGTCAACACGAACTGTTGGGCTGACTCTGTGAGAATTAAAGGTTACCCTGAAGTAATCAATACATCTCCATACAATTTTATCGTTGCGGATTCAATGGCCGAAACTTTAAAAGCTATGAAAGTTAAAAGAGTTGTAGCTTTTGCAGAAAATACAGACTATGGAATTGGTCTAGCCAAAGGAGTGGGTGAGGCTTTAAAACGTAAAGGATCAACTATTGATTATAAATTTGAAACTTTAGACCGCTCTAGCAAAGACTTTACTCCTGCAATTTTGGCATTGAAATCCAATCCTCCCGATGTTGTTGTTCTGACAATGCTTCCTCCTGCAGCATATATTGCATTGAATCAACTATATGAGCAGGGAGTGGCTCCTTCACCAAAAACTCTAGTGTATGACGGAGCAGGAATGGCCGACTACCCAGACTTCTGGCAAAACGTCAAGGACGCTGGTAAATACATGATGACCATTGGTATGTACCATCCTGATATGAAAATGAATGACCTCTCCAAACAAATTGCGGTGGAATACAAAAAACGTACTAAAAATGACCCTAACAGACTAATTTACCAAGCTGTTGATTCATTATTAGTCATCACTGAAGCAATTCGCCAAGCTGGAACAACTGATTCTGCAAAGATATTGGATGTAATGCGTAAAAGTAAGTTCGAAGGCGCTCGTGGTTTAATGACTTTTGATACATTCCCAGGTGTTTCTTACCAGCAATGGGCAGCAATTCCATACGTAAACTATCAGTTAACAGATGTTAATCAAGCTGTTGGTAAAACAACCTTGTTACAAGGTCCAGGTATGCCACTCAACACCTCAAAAATAACAATGCCTAAATAAACCTATTTAAATTTAGCTTTGTTGGAAAGTTTATTTTGTTATTCCTTGACTTAACCGTAAACGGGCTCATTATGGGCCTGTTTTACGCATTAATGGCAGTTGGTCTTTCAATGATTTTTGGTGTTCTCAGAATCATTAATTTTGCTCATGGTGAGTTTTTTATGATTGGTGCATACACTTATGCACTTATCGCGACAAGCTTTGGAATAAATCCTTGGTTTACCCTACCACTCGCAGCTTTAGGTGGTGCAATATTAGGACTTGTTGTTGAAAGACTTCTAATTAGACCTCTTTATGATGGTTATAGAAGTTGGTCATTTGTTAAAGATGAATATGCTGTAGTGGTGACATTCGCTTTATCTCTTCTTCTAATCCACCTTGTAGATAAAGTAATTGGCCCTTCTCCATTTATGGGTCCAAGTTTATTTAGTATGCAAAGAATTTCTATTGGTCCAATCATGCTAAATGGACAAAAGTTAATCTCATCTGGAGTTTCTATATTTTTATTAATTAGCCTTGCTATTTTTATTAAAAAATCTTTATGGGGTAAACAAATACAAGCTGTAGCACAAAATCGTTTTGGTGCTGCTCTTGCTGGTATCGATCCAGTTAAAACCACTGCATTAATTTTTGCAATCGCTGGAGGTCTTGCTGCATTATCAGGAGCTCTTCTCTCCCCAATCGTCAATCCTTCTCCAGATATTGGTTCTTTCCCAGCTATCAAATCCTATGTGATTGTCGTTTTAGGTGGCTTGGGCTCTATCTGGGGTAGTATGTTCGCCGCACTCATTTTGGGTGTACTTGAATCGTATTTTGCTGTGTATGTTTCCTATGATTATCGAGATGCATTTGGACTTCTCATATTAATTTGCGTTCTAATATTTCGCCCCAATGGCCTTGCTGGTATGAAAGGACGAGAAATTTAATATGATTAAAACTCTATCTATAAGTAATTCAAAATTATGGAGAAATCGACTTAAGTTTGATTTTTGGAGTTTGCTCATTGTTTTATTACTAATGTGTTTTCTTCCTCTACTTGATTTAAGTGATTACACTTTAGGTATCCTCATCGTAGCGATGTATCTAGCAATCGTAGCCATGTCATGGAATCTGCTTGCAGGCTATTGCGGTCAATTTTCAATGGCTCCAGCAGCATTTGCAATGATTGGAGGATATATTGTCGGATTGTCTGATTTTCATGCGCAATTATCCTTATGGATATCTGTTCCTCTAGCAATTGTAGGTACTGCAATATTAGGTGCTCTTTTAGGCCTCACAGTAACCAGACTTAAAGGTCCCTATCTATCACTAACAACTCTTTCATTTGCGGAAATTTCTAGAGTCATTATTTCTAATTCGCATGAATATACACGTGGTGATCAAGGTTTAAATGTTCCTTCAATGATGAATGACCGTCTTAGTTATTATTATTTCTTCATCGTACTAGTTCTATTAACTGGAGTATTTATCTATTGGCTCATGCGCTCTAAGTTGGGTGGCTTCTTACTTGCGATTCGAGATGATCAAGAAGGTGCTGAGAGTAAAGGTATTGATATTGTTTTCTATAAATTAGTTGCCTTTACTATATCGTGTTCCCTATGCGGATTTGCAGGAGCAATGTATGGCTCATTTAGCCAATTAGTAAGTCCCGAGATGGGATTGTTACAACAAACAGGGCTCGTTATCTCCATGGTCGTGATAGGCGGCATTGGCTCTCTTACGGGTCCAGTTATTGGTGCTATTCTTGTTTATTTAGGATCGGAATGGTTGCGTGAAATCGGCAATATTCAAATGATCGTTTTTGCTTTTGTGGTTATTATTTTTGCACGCTTTTTTAGAACTGGGATTTGGGGTTTTTGTTTAGGACTTAAACAACGCCTTCTTCAAAATCATCATGAATAATCTTCTCTCAATTCAAAATTTATCTAAATCATTTGGTGGAAATCAGGCTGTTGATGCAGTAAGCTTTTCTATCCAAGAGGGATCTATTATGGGCTTAATTGGACCCAATGGATCTGGCAAAACAACTGTATTAAATATGCTTTCTGGTATTTTGCAAGCAGATAGTGGTTCTATCAAACTGGAAAATCGATCATTAAATGGCCTTAAACCATCTAAGCTAGCTAAATTAGGTATCATGCGGATGTTTCAAATGACGAGAGTTTTTAACCGCATCAGTGCGTTTGATAATCTACTCATTTCTGGTCAAGCATTAGGGCTTAGCTTTAATGACTCTGTTGCAAAAGCAGATCAGTTAATGCAAGAACTTCAACTTGAACATGTTAAGTTTCTGGACGCAGGCGAGCTTTCTGGTGGACAAAAGAAATTGCTCGAATTTGGTATGTGTTTTATGCGAAGTCCAAAACTGGCATTGTTAGATGAACCATTTGCTGCAGTCCATCCTAAAATGCGGGAAACAATGGTCAATTTCATTATTGAAAAAAATAAAATTGGTCATACTTTTTTAATTGTCAGTCATGACATGCCAATCGTCCAACAATTATGTCAAGAATGTATTTGTATGAGTACAGGCAAGGTCATTGCAAGCGGAAATACTAAATCAGTTCTTTCAAGCCCAGAAGTTATAGAAGCTTACCTTGGAGATGATCATGTCTGAACCACTCCTTGAATTAAAAAATGTAACTGCAGGGTATGCAAAAGATATCGATGTTTTAGTCGATGTAAACCTTCAGGTTTTTTCGGGCAAAGTGTCCGGCTTAATTGGTCTTAATGGCGCAGGAAAGTCTACCCTTATTAAAACGATTTGTGGCTTTTTGAAACCCAAAAGCGGTGAGGTTATCTTCGAGGGAAAAAACTTAAACGCCCTTAAATCTCACGAATTAATGAATCATGGAATTTTTTGCATCCCTCAAGAATCAAGCTTATTCCCCTTTTTAAGTGTGCAAGATAATCTTCTTCTACCTGTTCATACTTTTAAAAAAGTACCAAATTGGCAGGAAAGATATGAAGAAGTTTTGGAATTGTTTCCTATTCTGAAAACAAAGCGCTCTCAAGCTGCTGGTGAATTATCAGGTGGTCAACAAAAGCAATTAGAATTCGCTAAAGCCTGGATCTTGCAACCTAAACTTTGTTTGGTTGATGAACCAAGTATTGGCCTTTCCCCTAAAATTGCTGAAGAGGTTTTTGTGTGGTTAGAAAAGTTTACGCAAAACGGTATGGGTGTTCTCTTAATTGATCATAATGTTCGTCGCGTTGTACAAATGTCAAACTTTCTATATGTTTTAAGTCTTGGAAAAATTACTGCCTCTGGGCCACAAGAACAATTTACAGGTGATTTGCACGGTCAAGTAAAAGAATGGTTAGGTCTTAATTTTTAAATTTTTATACTTAAAAGTATTATCAGGATCCAATGTCATTAGACCGAAAAGTGTAGCTAAAATAGACTTCATAAAATAAGTTTTTACAATAAATACAAATAGGGACAAAATGAAAAATACATTTTTCAAAATAGTATTTCTTATAGCTTATAGCTTTTTAAGCGCTACTTCATTTGCTGATGAATATCCTTCAAAGCCCATTAGAATAATTGTTCCATTCCCTCCGGGAGGTGGTGCAGATGTCTTGATGCGCCCATTAAGTAAAAAACTGACTGAGCTTCTTGGGCAACCTATCGTCCTTGATAATAAGCCAGGAGCAAATGGTAATATTGGCGCTGATTACGTTGCAAAAGCCGCCCCTGATGGTTACACATTACTGATTGGGAACAGCTCATTGTCAATTAGTACAGCACTTTATAGTCAATTATCTTTTGATCCTGTCAAAGATCTTGCTCCAATAGCATTACTAGTTAATACACCTAGCTTATTAGTTGCAAATCCCAAATTTAAAGCCAAGAATATTAGTGAACTCATTGAGTACGCTAAACAAAATCCAGGAAAAATTAACTACTCCTCAGCAGGTATTGGAAGTACACCCCACTTAGGTATGGAAGTCTTAGGTTTGGCAACTGGAACAAAATTTACACACATACCATACAAAGGTAGCGGACCTGCTGTAGCTGCATTACTCGCAAATGAAGTAGATGTTCAAATTACCAATACTTCAACTGTTCTGCCACAAGTCCAAGTTGGAAAACTAACACCACTTGGAACAACTACACTAAAAAGGACTCCCATCCTTGCATCAGTTCCCAGTATTTCTGAAACAATACCTGGGTTTGAGTTAAATACCTGGTATGGGCTATTGGGGCCTGCAGGTTTACCAAAAGGAATCATCCAGCGATTAAATCAAGCATTTACAAATTGTTTAAATACACCAGAAATAAAACAACAGTTAATCTCGATGGCCTATGATCCTGACCCTAGCTCACCTGAGGCATTTTCTGCTCTCATTAAAAAAGATAATATTTATTGGGCTAACATCATTAAAACAACTGGTATCAAGGCCGAATAAAAAATTTCTATACCTAAATATTTTTGAATAAATTCTGATTATCTATGACAACTAGCACACCCTATCAAAACCCACCACCATTTAAAAACACATCATCGCCCAAATTTGTCTTACCGAAAAATGCTACAGATTGTCACTGTCACTTATTTGATGATATTGAGAAATATCCTTTTACAAAAAATCCAGCATATCTCCCTCCTTCAGTATTTGTTGAGGACTATTTAAAGGTCATTAAAACTATTGGTATAGAACGCGCTGTCATTGTGCATGCCAATGTTTATGGCCTAGATAACTCATTAGCTTTAGATGTTATTGCTAGTGCTCCAGATAAATTTCGTGCAATTGGTCTAGTAGATGAGTCTATTACAGATCAAGAATTAGAAAGACTTCATCTTGGTGGCGTCAGAGGATTTCGTTGTAACTTGGTGAATGGTATTGGCTTATCTTTAGAAGCTGCAAAGAAATTAGCCCATAGAGTTAAACAATTCAATTGGCATACTCAATTTCTTCTCGATGTGCAAAAGTTTCCTAACTTAACAGAGACATTCTCTGATTTCCCTATCGATGTTGTAATTGATCATATGGGTAGGCCTGTAATTGATAAGGGTATCAATGAGCCAGGTTTTCAGAGTCTAATCTCTTTTTTAAAAACAGGAAAAGCCTGGTCCAAATTATCAGCGCCCTACAGAACTTCCAAAGATCCATTGTTTTACCGAGATATGATTCCTTTTGCACAAGCACTTGTTGAAGCAGTCCCAGATCAACTTGTTTGGGGTTTTGATTGGCCACATGTGAATATGCCCCCCGGAACACCAATGCCCAATGATGGAGAATTAGTAAATCAAATAGAGCAGTGGATACAAAGCCCCATAAACTTACAAAAAATTATGGTTGATAATCCAACAAGGCTTTACGGTTTTTAAGCACAATAATAAATAATTCTAAATAGGAGGACATTCTTACTATGAAACACTTTTGGCTGATTTTATTAATTCCGTTTTTATCCCAATTTTCTATAGCCGCTAACTTAAATCAGGATGTTGCTTTAAAAGGTGTTGTGAGTTCTAACGCAGAAGGAAATATGGAAGGGGTGGTCGTAAGTGCAAAGCGCGAAAATTCTACGATTACTATTTCAGTTGTGAGTCATCAAAATGGTGATTACTCATTCCCCAGAGAAAAATTAGCTCCAGGAAAATATAGTATCAATATACGCGCTACCGGTTTCGAATTACCTAAACCAATCAACACCATCATTGTTAGTGAAACAAAAACTGCTATTCAAGATATTCAATTATCACAAGTTAAAGATATATCTCAACAACTTACAAATGCAGAATGGATTGCTAGTATGCCAGGTGAAGAGAGTGAGAAAAAGACTCTTTTAACTTGTGTTACTTGTCACACCTTACAGCGCGTCGTGAATTCAAAATATAGCTCTGAAGAATTTTTAAAAATTGTTTTGCCAAGAATGCAATCTTACGTAAACCAAAGTATGCCAGGAGCACCTCAAATGCGAAAAGGCGCAAGGCTGAAAGAGGAGCAAGGCGAAGATCGTGTCCGTATTTATAAAAAAATGGGAGATTTTCTGGCCAATGTTAATCTCTACAATCGCAAAACATGGTCTTATGAGTTAAAAACTTTTCCAAGACTTAAAGGCGAATCTACAAATGTAATCTATACAGAATATGATCTCCCAAGAAAACTAATCCAACCCCATGACGTAATCGTCGATAAAGAAGGAATGGCTTGGTGGAGTAGTTTTGGGGAACAAAAAATCGGCCGATTAAATCCTAAAGATGGTTCGGTCGTCGAATATGATGTGGCTATATCTAAGCCTGATTATCCAACTGGAGTCCTTGCAATACGGGGTGATCGAGAAGGCAAACTATGGATTGGTAATATGTACCAAGCCTCAATTGCACAATTTGACCCCCAAACCAAACAGTTTAAATATTTCACGCCACCACCTGAAGAGAATCTACCTTCAACACAACTGAATCAAGTCGCTCCTTGGAATATTCATGTTGATAATAAAGTTTGGTCACAAAATAGTGGCTTTGCTGGCGTACATCGTTTTGATTTAACAACAGGAAAAATTGAAACATGGGATCCTTTTAAAAATTCAAAGATCGAACATAATATCTATGACGTAATATCAGATTCAAAAAATAATTGCTACTTCACAGATTTTAGACAACAAGAAATTGGCCGAATCGATGCTAAAACAGGTGAAGTTACTTTTTATAGCTTTGCAACAAAAGAAGCATCACCTAGAAGAGGCAATATGGATGATCAAGATCGACTTTGGGTTGGTGAGTTTCGAGGACACAAAATTGGTATGTTAGATACAAAAACCGGTATCACTAAAGAATGGACTGTCCCAACACCTTATTCCGCACCCTATGACACAATTTTAGACAAACTTGGCTATGCATGGACAGGGTCTATGACTTCAGATCGAGTTGCGCGTCTTAATACAAATACAGATCAATTTGTGGAATATCAGCTACCGCGTTCAACAAATATTCGAAGAGTATTTGTTGATAATAGTTTTGAGAGACCCATTTTTTGGATTGGTAACAATCACGGGGCCTCTATCATTAAATTAGAAACGTATTAAGCTCCTGATAGTTCTAATAATACAGAGCCATTGTTAGACGAATTAACAATGGCTTCGAGAACTCGAATATTATTCAATATTTGCTCAGGTGTATAACGGTAAGCCGCCTTACCACTAATCGCATCAGCCCAAGATTCAAAATTTTTAAGGACAACATTAGAAGCTGAGAAAGTTTTATGACTTCTCTTGGCTTCACTATTCGTAATAGTCATATCAGTCGGTAATCCCCAATCCACATTTCCATTTTCTTTTACTTCAACCCAACCCAAACTACCAAATACAGTTATCCTTCCATGGAAAGGCGTTGAAGATAAACATGTGATGGAACCCGTTACACCTTCTTGAAAATCTAATTGAACAAGTACCTGGTCTTTTCCTACTGCACCTTTTAAAACTCGTCCAGTTTTAGCTCTTACTTTAGTAGGACATCCTAATAAAGAAATAAAAAAATCAGTTAAATGTATTCCTAAAGCTGTCATCGCACCAGCTGGCGCATCCTGATCTTGAACTCGCCAATTACTCGCATCCATTTTGGCAAATAAGTTATGACTTACATTTGCCTCAATGTGTAAGATTTGTCCTAACTCACCAGCTTTAACCATCCGTAGAACTTCTTCAAGCCCTGGCTCAAAACGCCTTTCATGCCCTATTCCTAAAATAATGCCAGCATCTTTACATGCATCAATTATTTTTTTAGCACCTAAACTCGTAAGTGTTAAAGGCTTTTCACAAAAAAGTTGCTTACCTGATGCAATAATTTTTAAAGCTTGTTCTTCATGCATGCTGTGAGGAGTCGCAAGGATAATGGCATCTATCTGAGGATTTTCTAAAACTTCAGCCATGTCCTTCACTAGTATTAAGTGATGATCAGAGGCAAAACTTTCTAGATGCTCAATATTTAAGTCTACCCCGTGAGTAACCTGAATCTTTTCACTATTTTTGAGGTAAGTAATAATTTGCTTACCCCACCAACCCAAACCTATAACAGCAGCACGCATGATGTCCCCTATTTAATTATTTTTAGCCAGCTGTATATCCACCATCTAGATATAAAGTTTGTCCTGTACAAAATTGTGCTGCAGGACTTAATAAGAAATATATTCCCCCAACAATATCCTCAGGCTCCCCTAATCGGCCTAAAGGAATTCTGCTGAGCATTCCCTCTCGCGTAACTTTTCCGGGACCATCTTCAGCATACATCCAAGCGGAAACAGGAGAACGAAATACCGTTGGTCCAATTGCATTGATGGTAATACCATGCTTACCCCACTCGCAACCTAAAGTACGAACCAAAGCATCTATTGCTCCCTTAGAAGTGCAATAAGCCGTATATCCAGCTGGATGCCCTAACTTTCCACGAGTCGAAGATAAAACAACAACGCTTCCACCCTTGCCCTGAGCAACCATTTGTCTTCCAACTGCTTGACATACTAACCAAGGACCTCGTAAGTTTGCATCCATGACCTTTTGCCAAGAATCCACAGGCATATCAACAATGTCAGCTACAAAATTAGTCCCATTAGTGATTAATGTTCCATTGAGTTCAGAGAAATTGTGTACCGCAGTATCAACCATGGCTTTAGCGTGCTCTTCGGTATCTGGCCAAAATGGAACTACAGCAACCTGTCCGCCTATATCACGAATTTCTTGAGCTAACTTTTCAAGCCCCTCAACGTTATTGTCAGCTAAAGTTAAGCGTGCGCCTCCTTTTGCTAAACCTAAGGCAGTTGCAGTACCTAAGGTTCCAGTAGCACCACTAATGAGGATGGACTTACCCGCAACAGAAAACATCTGTTGTGGATCAAAATATTGTGTAGACATGATTAACCTTTAAAAAAAGCTTACGCTCTGACGTAAGCTTTCGTTGGACAAAATTCTTAAAATTATTTAACGATCGTATTCCAAGCAGGACAACTTTGTTTGTCTGGTGCTACGTCATAATTAGCAAGAGTAGCTTTTTCAACAACCATTGGCGGAAATACAATTTCTTTAGGTACTGGTAAATTACGAATTGATCGGATCAATGACATTGTTGCAAAACATCCTTGATAAAAAGGTGCTGCATCTCCACTGGCCAACATCTTGCCTGCTTTAATTGCTTCAACAGCCTCTTTACTACCATTAATTCCAACAACTAATGCCTTACGATTAGCGCCTTCTAAAGCCTCAATAGCGCCGCTTGCCATAGCATCATTTGCAGCCATCACACCATCAATCTTCGGATAGGTTTGTAATAAGTTTTCCATGACTTGCAAACCCTGCAAACGCTGATAATTTCCAGGCTGAGATGCTAAAAGTTTAATTCCAGGGGCTTCTTCAATTGCTTTCTTAAATCCATTAACTCGATTTGTATTACCAACTACACCTCTGACACCCTCAAGAATGACAACATTGCCTTGACCATTGAGCGCCTTTACCAATGCCTTACCAGCAGCATTAGCTGTGGAAAAATCATCAGCCCCAACCCAGTTCACAAAGTTACCAGTCTCAGCATGGTCTGTTGCATTTACAACTGGAATACCTGCATCATTAATTTTTTTAACACCTGGATTGATCGCTTTGTAATCTACAGGAATCAAAACAATTCCTGAAGGCTTTTTAACAATGACGTCATCAATCTCACCTAACTGCTCTGGAATACTGTCTGGTTTTGTAGGCACATAATGCGTAGTAGATGCATTCATTTGTTTCGCAGCTGAATCAGCTCCTAAACGAAATGCTTGGAAATAAGGATTTGTCTGGTTTTTTGTAAAAACAGCAATTTTCTCGCCATCAGCAAATGCTGGACTAGATGCCATAGAAAGAAGTATTGCAGATGTGCATAGTAAGCGATGATTTTTCATATATAGTGTCTCCTAGTTAAGTTTTACAACGACGAAGTAATGCATATCAAGAGGATACTTTTCTCCTAAAGATTAAATCTAAAAAAACTGAAAGAATAATAATGATTCCAGTAACTAGAGCTTGATAATTACCATCAATAGTTAATATGTTCATACCATTCAATACTAAAGTTAATATCAAAGCGCCAATTAATGTACCGAACATGGTCCCAACACCACCGAACAATGAAGTACCTCCAATTAAAACAGCAGCAATCGCCGGCAATGTAAGATTCTCTCCAATATCACCTTCCGCTGAATTTAACCTTGCTAAAAATACTAAACTTGCAAGTCCAGCCGTCATACCACTTAATATATATACAAGCATTAAACGCCGATTAACTGGCACGCCTGATAATCTTGCTGATAATGGATTGGCGCCTACTGCATATATTTGCTGTCCATAAATAGAATATTTTGTGAAAATTGAACCCCCTATTAAAAATAGGCTCATAATATAAATAGGTACTGGAATTCCGTAAAGATATCCGCTACCAATAAATCTAAATGATTTATCAAAGCCGTTAATCGTAGTACCTGCCATCATGTAGTAGGTCAATCCGTGTAATATCCAAAGCATTCCATATGTTGCAATAAATGATGGAAGTCTTAAAAAAGTAACAAGTAATCCATTACCCACACCTATTAAAATCCCACATCCTATACCAGATAAGAACCCTAGCAAGGTTGAACCTGTACTTGTCATAGCAACTGCAGCAACGCAAGCAGACATACCGACGTTAGCACCAACAGATAAATCAATTCCAGCAGTCAGCAATACTAACGTCAATCCAGAAGCCATTAAAAACAATAAGCTTGCTTGTCTTAATACGTTGAGTAAATTATTAGTGGTAAAAAACGCCTCAGTTAAAAAAGACAAAACTATACAGATAATGATTACAACCAACATCCTAAAAAATATATTTTTAAATTGTGTTGTGTTGCCAAGTTCTTTAATGAGATTAGTCATGATTATTTTTATACTTTGGCTTTAAATCCGTCGAGTAATAATGCAACTAAAACTAACAGACCAATACTTGCAACTTGAATTGATGATTGAACACCTACTAAATTAAGTCCGTTTCTTAGAATACCTACAGTAATTACCCCAAGAAATGTTCCAAACATCCAGCCATTACCTTTTTCAAACGAAGTCCCACCAACAATTACAGCAGCAATTGCATCAAACTCCATTCCAATAGCAGCAGTGGGATGACCTGAGTTCATACGAGCGGTTAACAATATAGAAGCTACACCTGCCATGATTCCACTTAATGCATAAACACCTATGTGATAAATATTGACTCGAATACCAGCTAATTTGAGTGAGTCACGATTACCACCTATGGCAAATACATAAGTACCAAATCTGGTGTGATACAACAAAGCATGAAAAATTGCATAACTTACTAAAGCAAAATAAATTGGTAGTGGTATTCCTAAAAGCTTGGCGTTGTACGCTAGTCCTATAGTATCCCCAACATTGGATATGGTCTGTCCATCAGTAACAATTAAAGCCAAGCTCTGGCATATACCGAGCATTCCTAAAGTGACTACAAAAGGTGGCATTTTCATATAAACAATGATCGCTCCATTCAATAGCCCAACTACAAGACCAACCATGATTGCCATAAAAATTGATAAAGGTAAATTTTGAGTTTGGGCTAAAAAGTAGGCTGCAATTACTCCACAAAATGTTAACAATGCACCAATAGACATATCAATGCCCTCAGTCATAATGACCATTGTCATTGGCAATGAAATCATCAACAAAATAGTTGATTGCACACCAATGTTAGTGATGTTTGGAATTGATAAAAAATCTGAACTAAGAATAGAGAAAACAACTATACAAACTAAAAGCATAAGCGCGACACCAGGCAAACGCTTTAGTGAATTTAGCAAAGGGTTTTCTAAATTAATTGCACTGTCACGCATCTGCCATTCCTAACTTCAAAACGTTCTCTTCATTTAGCGCTTCTTTTTCTAACATCCCTGAAATTCGTCCTTCACGCATGACATAAGCTCTATCACACACATTTACAATTTCAGATAACTCTGAACTAATCATCAATACTGCAGCGCCATCTTCAACTAATTTATAAATAAGTGCGAAAATTTCTGCTTTTGCACCAACGTCAATACCCCTTGTTGGTTCGTCAAAAATAAATACTTTCGAATCAGTCGTAAGCCATTTTCCAATAACAATTTTCTGCTGATTGCCACCACTTAAAACCTGCGCAGATTGCTTACCTGATGGGGTAGCTATTCTAAGCTTACGAATTAAATCTTCACTGATCTGTTGCGCTTTTTTATTATTCATCCAAGTACTTGGGAAAATTTTCTTGAGTCCAGAAAGAATGATGTTTTCTTCTACAGAACGAATTAAAGCTAATCCTTCTGTCTTCCTACTCTCCGGAATTAAAGCCAATCCCATATCAACTGATTTAAAAGGCTCGCCTGTACGCTCTTTTCCATTAACTTCTACTTTTCCAGAACTGATTTTGTCTACACCAAATGTGGCACGAGCAACTTCAGTACGACCTGCTCCAACAAGTCCTGCAAGTCCAACAATTTCTCCTTCACGAACCTCGAGAGAAATATCTTTTATCCCATTTTCAGAGCAAAGATTACTTAACTTTAAAACGACTTTTCCTGGGTTGCTAACATAATTTCTAGCATATGCCATGTCTACTCTTCGCCCAACCATCATCTGCACTAACTCATCCGGAGAAGTACTAGCAGGATCTGCAGACCCTACTTTTTTACCATCCCTTAATACCGTAATACGATCACCCATACTAAATACTTCTGACATCCTATGAGAGATATAAATAATTGCTACACCTTCAGACTGCAATTTACGTATCATGGCAAACAATAAGGTCGTCTCCCGATCGGACAATGCCGCAGTCGGCTCATCCATCACTAATATTTTGGCGTTTTGCGATAAGGCTTTGGCGATTTCAACCATTTGTTGCTGAGCAACACCCAAAGTGTGTACTAAAGTTTTAGTATCAATATCTAAAGATAATTCTTTCAACCAATGCTTGGCTTCTTGATGCATTCTTTCATGATCAAGCGTTCCTGGAATTGCGCCAGAATACTCTCTACCTAAAAATATATTTTGAGCAATATTAAGATAAGGAACTAGTGAAAACTCTTGAAAAATAACTGCAATCCCTAAACTTCTTGCGTCCCCAGGGTTCTGAATTTTAACTGGCTTACCTTGATAAAAAATTTCACCCTCTTCAGGATGATATGCTCCACAGAGCACTTTCATAAGCGTAGATTTTCCAGCACCATTCTCCCCAAGGAGCATGTGTACCTCGCCAGAATAGACATCAAAAGAGACCTGATCTAGCGCCGTAATTCCTGGGAAGTACTTGCTGATGGATTTGAGTTCTAAAATCGGTTGTTTCATGACTGGTAATGCATTAGAAAAGTACCTTTCTAAAAATTAAACGTTTACTACGTCTTACTTAGAAGGAAACTATCCTAAAGTGTCTCGTATCAATATAATTTTTTATTAGACCTAATGTAACACTTTATTCAAAAGGGACAACAAGGATTAACCCTAAGTAAATATGCATTATTCCTCATACTAAGAACATGACAAATGCAGCAATTGTCATAATTGCTGTAGCAATCCAACCGATTGTCAAAATGGTTTTTGATGCAGTATATTTACCCATTACTGAGGCGCGTGAGGATAAGATCAAAATCGCAACCATTAATGGAACAGCTACTACTCCATTAATAACAGCACTCCAAAATAATCCTTTCATAGGATTGATAGGTAGATACTGAATAATAAGTGCTGCTAAAACACTGCTAGTTATTACCAAATAAAATCTTTTATCCTGCATAGCAGAATCTTCAAGGCTAGACCTCCAACCAAATAATTCTGATAAGGCATACGCCGCAGATCCTGCTAGAACTGGAACTGCAATTAAGCCAACGGCTAATATTCCAATTGCAAATAAGAGAAAAGCGAAATTCCCGGCTAAGGGTCTCAAGGCCTCAGCAGCTTGCGCTGCAGTGGCAATATCATGCACTCCAGAAACATTTAAAGTAACTCCTGTAGCGAGAATAATAAAATATGCGGCAATATTGGAATAAAACATTCCACTCCATGTATCCCACTTAATTCGTTTAAGCTCCCTATCTGCAATCTGCTGATTTTCCACCAACAAGGGCTTACTAGAACTAATGTTCATATCCTCGACTTCTTGTGATGCCTGCCAAAAGAATAAATATGGACTAATGGTTGTTCCAAATATCCCAACAACCATTGCTGCTGTTTGTACATCTAAAGTTAACTTAGGTATAAAAGTGCTTAACAGAACTTGATCCCATGGCACATGTACTGTAAATAAAACGGCTGCATAAGCCAGTAAAGATAAAGTAAGCCATTTTAAAAAATAAACATATCGATGATATGGCACCAATATTTGTAAAGCCAAAGTGAGCACTACGAACAATAAAGTCATGATGTGCCAATTAAAACCGGTTACTAATTGGGCAACCTCACCCATTGCTGCAACATCCGCAGCAATATTTAAAGTATTAGCAATCAATAACAACAATACTAAAAAGAAGACAATAATTGGATGAAAGTTACTTTTAATATTAGAAGCTAAACCTTTTCCAGTTACCCTTGCCATCTGAGCACATAACAACTGTATCGCAGACATCAATGGATATGAAACAGGCATAGTCCAAAGCATATTGAAGCCAAACTGAGCGCCTGCTTGAGAATAAGTAACTATCCCACTAGGATCATCATCAGCTACTCCGGTAACCCATCCAGGACCAATCCTAGCAAGAGGATGGCTTTTAATTCGATTCCAAACCACATGAAGATTCATTTTTGCTCGATATCGAAGGCTTGAATAAATTTATTGTATTCCTAAAAGGAAGTATTTTTGATGTATTAAGGATGTTTATCTAGAAAGAATAAAAATCGAACAAATTGTTAAAAATAACCCGAGCATTTTTCTTCCAGTAAAGCTCTCCTTAAATAGAAGAATTCCTAAAAGGGCAGTTACTACAAAGCTCATTTGAGAGATCGGAATGATCGTACTTGCAGGTCCAATTTTCAGAGCCTCTAATAATAAGTACATACCAACAAATAAAAAAAGTGCTGCGGCAAAACCTAAATATACAAACTTCCATAAGATGATGATTTTTTTCTCTTTGTGATAACAAGCTATAAATGCTAATGGGAAAAATATAATAGCTTGACCATTTACAACCGAAATTGAACCATCTCCAGCAATAGACCCTAATTTATATAAAAATCCAGTAATTCCCATTAAGAAGGTCGCTATGGTTAATGTCCGTAATGTACTTCTTTTCGAATTCTTGTCTACAGCATGCTTTTGATTTGTTTGAAGATTACTTAGAAGTAAAAATGCAGCTATAACTAGCAAGAGAAAAGCAATTATTTTAAAGATCGTTAAAGATTCATTCAAAAAGATAATCGCTAAAATTGCAGCTATCACAAAGCTGCTTCGAAAAATAGGCGCAACTATACTTACGTCACCACTACTTAAACTAACAGAAAAATAAAATAAAGCAAAATATAAAGTTACTCCAGCGCACATACCAAACATATAGGAATAACCAAAATACAAACTTCCTGTAATCAAACCTAGAGCTAATGCACTAGGCAAGAAAAAAATCGTCTGCATAATTAAAAAAAGATGAGAAGGTATTCCTTTGCGAGCAACAATTTTAAAAACAATATCTCCAAGTCCGTAACAGCACATAGAAAATAATGCCAAAAGTAAATATGAATTTTGCATTTTTTATTTAAAGACTTTGTAATGAAACTTCAAACCATGAAGTTGGTGTTCTGTACTATTTATTTTTACATCCCAAAAGTCTATTGTGATGCATGTTATTTAACTTCATGAAACTTTTAGATTTTTATTATATTTGATATAAGAAGAACAAAACCTTAAAGTTTGTTAAATTATTGCTTGTAGTCATTTAATCAACTTCAACATTTTTAAAAGAAAAATCATGAATAACGGGACACCTGGAAGATACGAACCATTCGGCTGGCATCATTGGCCAGATCATTTTTTTATGTCTTATCAATTTCGAAGAACTCTCGGGGAAACTCAAGAAGGTGGAGGAGCAGTAAGTGAGTGCTTCCAAGCAGCTGATAGGATGATTCCTGGTGATTTAGAAAGTTGGCACAACGAATGGATGAGAGTAGCTGATCGAAATGATCACAGAGGCGATGAGGCTGAAAAAAATGGCCATATTCAAACAGCAATGAACTGCTGGCTAAGAGCTACAGAATACTATCGTTCAGCCGAGTTTTGGCTTGATGCAGATGATCCTAGAAGATTACCAACGTTTACAAAATGTGAGAATGCATCCCATAAATGGCTGAAATATCTCCCTGGAGAAATTGTTGAAATCCCTTACGAAGATGGAAAAACATTACCAGCCTATTTTATTAAATCACCAAATGGCGGGGAGCAACAGCCGGTACTGATTTCTTTCGGTGGATTAGATTCCTTTAAAGATGAATTATGGTTTATGACAGGTAGAGGTGCTGTTCAAAGAGGAATTGCCGTTCTTCTCGTAGACGGCCCTGGTCAAGGTGGTGCTCTAAGAAGACAAGGTATTGTCTCTAGATACGACTATGAAGTTCCTGTGGGAAAATGTATTGATTGGCTTGAAAAACGTTCTGATGTTGATGCTAAACGTATTGCCGTGAGTGGCTCTAGTATGGGTGGCTATTACGCTGCAAGAGCTGGATCTATGGAGCACCGACTTGCTGCTTGTATTTCTCATGGAGCAATTTGGGATATTGAAAAACGCTTTGCTGATCGTGGTGAAAACCATGCACTAGCAGGTCATATGAAATGGGTTATCGGTGCCAATAGTATGGCTGAAGCAGTGAAAAAGGCCAGTAAATTTAAACTTGAAGGCGTCCTTGATCATATGAAATGCCCATATTTGGTTCTTCATGGCGGGCACGATGTTCTTGGAGTTGAAACTGTTACTTTAGTTCACGACTACGCAAAGTCTAAAGGTATTAATGTGACCCTGCGCCTTACTTCAGCTGAAGAAACCGGCGCAGAACATTGCCAACATGATAATCCAACCTTAGGCCAAGAAATTATGATTGATTGGCTTGCCGATATTTTTGGAATTGATCAAAAAAAGTTTTTTAAATAAAACTCTTACAGTGAGGGCATTCGTTAATTAATGAATGCCCAAAAACTGTTGTTGTAACTCTTCATTCTGCAAGAGATCAACAGGTAAACCTTCCCAAACTACATTTCCTGTTTCAATAATGTAGACTCTGTCTGCAACTTCCATTGCACTATAAAAATTTTGTTCAACTAACAAAATTCCTAAGCCATCATTTTTTAACTTTTTTAAAATTTCTTCGACTAACTCAACCATCACTGGAGCTAAACCTTCAGTAGGCTCATCCATTAGTAAAATTTTTGGCCCTGTCATCAATGCTCTAGCAATAGCCAACATTTGACGCTCACCACCAGATAATTGATTCCCACGATGAAATTTACGTTCCTCTAAGCGCGGGAATTCTTTAAAGGCCCTTTCAACAGACCACGCATTTGAGTCGGTAGTTTCTAAAATTTTTAAGTGCTCTAGCACCGTTAAAGATTCAAATAATCTTCTTCCTTGAGGAACATATCCCAAACCTCTAGCAGAAATTTTATAAGGTGCAAGTTTAGTAATCTCCGTTCCAGACAAGCTAACTGTACCTGATACTTTTTGAGGAAAACTCAAGTTCATGATTGATCTTACAAGCGAGGTCTTGCCCATCCCGTTTCTACCAAGAATAGCAACTATCTCTCCTGGTTTGACCTGCATAGAGATTCCATTTAATACATGCGCTTCACCATAAGCACTATGTAAATTTTCAATGCTTAACATTTCTCGCCTTACCTAGATAAATTTCTTGAATCTGCGGATTGCTCCTGATTTCTTCTGGCTGCCCTTCTACAAGAATGGATCCCTGATACATACAAATAACTCTTTGCACAAGGCTCAAGGCCAAATTAATATCATGCTCAATCAAGATCATCGCAATTGATGCAGGAAGATTATTGAGAACCTTTGCCATGACAACTCGCTCTGCTGGAGAAAGACCCGCAGCAGGTTCATCTAAAAGCAAAATCTTAGGGGAACTCATTAAAGTCATCGCCAACTCTAATTGACGTTGCTCTCCATAAGATATCTCTTTGACTAACCAATTACTTTTTAGAGCTAACTGACATAAATCTAATGTTCTATTGATAGCTTCATTCTCTTCGGAATTTGCTCCACCAAATTTCCAAGGATTTAACTTGACCGGTTTTAATGCTCGGTATGCCAATAATAAATTTTCTTCAACAGTCAATCCAAAAAACAAATTCGTAATTTGGAATGTTCTAGCCATACCCAATTGTGCACGGTGATTGGGCGATGCCCTTGTAATTTCTTTATCTTGGAAATAGATCTTACCAACCGTTGGTAAATACATACCAGTAATAGCGTTAAAAAGCGTTGTCTTACCAGCACCATTAGGTCCAAGAATGGCGATACGTTCTCCTTCCCTCACAGAGAAGGAGACTTGATCTACAGACTTCAGGGCTCCAAAATGGATCCCTAAGTCTTCAGTACGTAATAAAAAATCACTCATTATGATTTTTTAATGCCTTGGAAAGTTCTTGAATATGGAGGCTGCTTCATATATTCCTCTGGCTTGTATGTCCAAAATTGAGAAACATTTGGATATGAATCAATTGGAACATTCCAATACTTACCATCTGGACGCTTAACAACTTTACGAATAAATACATCGTAAATTGGATTGCCATAATTATCTAAACGTACTGGCTTACCAAGTGGTGACTCTTCAAGAACTGTTTTCTTAATGGTATCTAAAAATAGTGGGCGATTTTCAATATTGCCATTTAGTTTATTAATTGCCTTAACTAACCAAATTGCTGCTGTGTAATGCGTAAATCCATAAATCGATGGAAGTTGCTTGTTAGCAATATTGTATTCACCAACGAATTTTTGAGTTGCTGGAACAGGATTTCCTTCAGCAAAGAAAGATGCAGAAATAATTCCCTCAGGCTCATCACCCAAACTTCTAATAACGGATTGGTCAGTCGTATTTTGCGCACCAATTAAAGGAATTTTTCCTTTCATTCCAAAGCTAGTCCATTGCTGTAAGAAACGATTTGCATCAGCGCCTGTCTGCATACAAAATACTGCATCAGGTTTTGCAGATTTAATCTGCGCAAAGTATGAACTAAAGTCTTGTGTATTTAAGGGATTCCAAAGTTGGCTTAGAATTGTTCCGCCATTCTCTGTAAATACCTGACTCAAACCTCCACACTGCTCATGACCAAATGTGTAATCTTGAGAAATTGTTACGATTTTTCTGAACCCAAGTTTCTTATAGGCATAATCACCCAATGGATGCGTTGTTTGACTTGCACTATATCCAGCTACACGTATAACGTTTGGAATACGCGCTCTTTGTGTTAAATCATCAGCAGCAATCACAGGAATAAAATATGGAATACCGTTTGTTTTAGCGTATTCAGCAACCGCAAGTCCAGTGTTCGCCAACAAATTACCTACTAAGAAATCAACCTTAGTTTGCTCTGTTAATTTACGCGCCTTTTGAAGTGCAATGTCAGGGTTTGATCCATCATCCTCTATAAAAATCTGTACTTCACGGCCACCTGCTTTCTTGCCATTTAATTCCCAAAAAAGGTTAAAGCCCTCAACAATTTCTTTACCACCTGCGGCTAGAACCCCAGTTAATGGAGCCATCAATCCAATCTTAATGGGTCCTGTACTTTGAGCAAATGTCGATTCGAACGCACCAAAAATACCTAAGCCACCTACAGCTGATGTTTTTATAAACTGTCTACGATCCATATATTCCTCTTTGACGATTAATGTTTAAAAATAAAAAACTAGCGCTTGTTGGTTAATAGTTTTCCAACAATTCCTGAAGGTAAAAAAATCATTGTTAATACAAAAGTGAGTCCCATCACAAATGGCCACCTTTGCGTGAAAGAGCTCACTAAATTTTCTAGACTAATTAAAACCGCTGCTCCTACTAAACTGCCAAATAAAGTGCCTACTCCACCTACCAACACCATCAAAAGCCCTTTTACAGATTGTGTTAAAGCCACACTAGATGGGCTCACAAAACTATTAAAAAATGCGTATAAGACACCTGCCAAACCAGCACCAATTCCAGAAATAACGAAACCTAAAATAAGGTGAAGTGTGGTGTTATATCCAAGACTGCGCATCCTTGATTCACTCTCTCTTATTCCTTTAAGCCCCAAGCCAAATGGTGAATTAACAAAGCGCCACATCATTAACCCTGAAATAACTAAAAGAGCTAGAACAAAATAGTAAAAATGTTCTGCAGACATAAGCCACTCTGGACGAATATTTCCTCTTAAACCATTTTCGCCACCAGTAACAGAAGTCCAGCGTTGACAAATACCCCAAACAATCATGCCTAGGGCTAAGGTTAATAACAAAAAGTAAACACCTGTTGTCCTCACCGCCAAAGCTGCAAAAATCAAAGAAATGATCATCGCCATGATGATTCCATATATCGCCGCAACAAGAGGATCACCACCAGAAACAGTGACGTGGTAAATCGTCATATAAGCTGCACTTCCGAAAATTGCTCCATGACATAAAGATGTTCTGCCTGCATAGCCTGCAAGGACATCAATCGACATAGCAAAGATGGCATATATAAAACCCAAGCTACATAGGCTGATGACATAGCTCTCTGTAAAGAAAGGAACTACTAATCCGATTAAAAGGAGTAGTACTAGAATTTTAAATAAATGTTTCTTGTTAATCATATCTAAATTGGCTTTCCAAATAATCCATTGGGTCGGAAAGCAAGTAATAAAGCCATTGGTCCGAAAATTACAAAATACGACAACTCTGGAAACCATACCTGCCCAAAAGTAGATAAGCTGGCAACAATAATGCTTCCTAAGGCAGCGCCTAATAAACTGCCTCGACCACCAATGATCACAACAGCCAAACTGAATACTAGAATTTCTGAATCTGCTGTTGGGTACAAAGATAAAAACGCTCCACCCAGACCTCCAGCGATTGCTGCAAGAGCCATACCCAACATAAAGGTAATTAAAAAGATTCGGCTGATATTGACCCCTAAGGCCTCTATCGTTTCACGATCATCTACTCCCGCACGAATCAATGCGCCTAATTTCGTTTTGTTCATTAATAACATCAGAAAAATAAATACTACAATTCCGAATAACAAAACAAATAAACGATATTTAGGGTAAGTAATATCGTAAAAATCAACAGAAGTCTTTAAGAACTCTGGAACTGGAACACTTAAAGTATCTCCTCCAAATAAAACTAAGGAAATATCATTAATCATTACTGCGAGTCCAAGAGTAATCAAGACCTGTCTGAGATCAACGCCTTTTGCAAACTTTAATAAATATTGCTCAAAAATACCCAATAATGCCAAAGCTACAACGGCGGCTAAAATTCCTAAAAAGAAATTGCCTGTCATGGTGATGACTGAATAGGTAATGTATCCACCCAGTAGATATATGGCTCCATGGGCTAGATTAACTATTTTCATCAAGCCAAAAATTAAAGTAAAGCCGCTTGCCACTAAAAATAAAAGCGCGGCAAACGTCAAACTATTTAATAGTTGAAAGAAAAAAAATGTCATCTCAGCGCTTTTAAAAAATTGTGAGAAAAGAATTGATTGGTCTGCATATCAGATCATTGGGTTCATTGATTTCTTTAATAAATCAGCTTGCTTAATTCCAAACTGATCCGCTAACCAATCACTTAAAATCTCTTGGCCAATAGTAGGGTTATCATGCTGACAATGTTCAGCGCCAGTCTCTTCCTCATCTAAGAGTCTTAATGTGCAATTAACGCCTTTCTCAATTCCATAGTTGTAAACTTTCTTGGCTTGAGAAACAGTTAAAACATCATGTCCACCATGCATAACTAAGTATGGGCATTTCATATTTTCTAAATGTCCTTCTAAAGTAAAGGCTTTCGCTTTTTCCATAGAAGAACGCATACTGTCACATCCAAAAACCCACTTGATGTGTGTTGATAATCCATGATCCTCTGCAGCTCCACCCCACATATCAGTGATCGCAAAGACTGCACCATGAGAAATACATGCAGCAAGACGATGTTCGTAACAAGCTGCACGCGCAGCA
>Ga0208106_1000132_pt1 | contig 29528 bp, 37 predicted proteins | sample CryBogCBE25Jul08_FD_184577 | JGI IMG/M metagenome (GOLD analysis project Ga0208106, IMG submission 184577) | Freshwater microbial communities from Crystal Bog, Wisconsin, USA - CBE25Jul08 (SPAdes) | ecosystem: Environmental > Aquatic > Freshwater > Lake | place: Crystal Bog, Wisconsin, USA...
AAGTCTCGTGAAATACGGTACTTTTGAAAAAGCAGCGGGGGCTGCATAAAAAACGTGGGGACTAGCGAGCGGCGATCACGGAACCGTCAAGGCTGTCACGAGGTGCGTCTGCACAAGGGACTGCATGCTCCAGTTGGCCCTGACTTCTTGGGTTACTGAAGCAGTGTATAACTGAAGTTCTTCTAAACTATTGTTCCATGCGTTAATACGGTCAACAGCCTCTTGAGCCGTATCGAATAGAGCTATTCCCTTGACTTGCTGCACGTTTCCGACAGCCGTAGTCAGCACGGGTACTCCACACGAGGCCGCCTCGAATATGCTTAGCGGTCCAGCGTCCAACTCGGAACAACAAATAAGTAAATCTATATTTTCATAAAGTTTTTCAGACTTGCCCATTATGCACACTGGCTCAAAGTCTCCTAGTTTACATATCTCTCTAAACTTTTCAAGGCCTTTGATCTTGACATACTCTTCTAACGTGCAGTCACTGTTTATCATACCTATACGCTTGATCGGGCCAGTGACTCTGTGAGTCAGGGGGAAAACGCCCCCATCGGCACCAAAGGGAGTCCACGCCGCCTTGATACCGTGACGCTCGAGCTCTTGGCAAGTTTCCTGAGAGACCCCGGCATAACGAGCACCTTCTATAAAATTCGTATTTTCATGAAACCACGACAGGTTAAACTTGGGACAATGATAAATTACAAAAAGTTTTTTGGGATCTGGTTTTACGTTATATGACCTTTCTACAGAGTGAAGAGATGTGTTTGAAATGATAACATCGTAGTCTTTCCATAGACCCTTGACCCAAAAGTCAGTCACGTCCCATGAATAGACATCTACGTTGGGCAAGTACTTCTGAATAGCTTCGGCTATGCGTCCAAGGGCCCACTTCGTCTCTGACCACACCGCGATACGGGGAGCCGGCTTCTCGTAGACGCGCACTGGAAGACACGGCTGCTTCGTCACATTCTCATACCAGCCATCGTAAATACTTTGAAAGTATTCTTCATACATGGGAGCGATCCTCTCGACTGAAAAGTTCTCGGCCCAGTTACGGCAAGCCTGCGGGTCGATACGGTGGATATTCTGTGCGGCCCAGACCATCTGGCCAAAGGTCCTGCACCTGTACCCAGTGATCCCGTGAAGGTTGTTCTCTGTAAAGGCCCCTATGTCCGTGCTTATCACGGGAGTTCCACTGAACAAGGCCTCGATCATAGCCCCGCCAAAGGGTTCCAAATATGTTGAAAGAATAAAAAACCCTTTTGCATTCTTCATGAGCTCCTTGCGCTTTGCAGGGAGCGCGTACCCCACATACTCCACGTGAGGAGGCCACTCGGAAAGGCCCAGATCCCCTGGCCCGCCTTGACCCGCTATCACGAGTTTGGCCCCGATCTTTTCGGTTACCTGGATAGCCATGTCCACACCCTTCGCCTTGCTGATCCTTCCGAGACAAAGAAAATAATTATTTTTATTTTTATTAAAATCAAAATCTTTTGGATCAAAATAGTTGGGGATCACTGTGTAGTAGGCGGGTATGCTCATGGCATTCGTGGCATTGACAATACCTAGGGTTGCATGCAATAGTGCATAAGACTCGTAGATTTGATACGGAGCAAATGTGGCCGTGTAGCCTATGCCTGGCTCAACTATAGTGATATCTGGAGAGGCGACCGCGTCACAGACCGGCTTGTTCCCCCACCCCCAAAAGGCTAAAACAAAATCTCCAAATTGTTTTCTTTTAATAATCTCTGGCGGAGTGTTGGCCTCGTACTCCTTGTAAACCTCATCCGTCTGGTTAAACTTGAAGAACTGAGTACGGTGATAGTCTGTTCCATAGATCCTGTTGAAAGTTTCGCGAGTCACGACTGGCACGTGCTCCGTGCAAGGCACTTCCGAGTCAACATGGCCATAGTGATATACCGTGTGGCCCCTGCCAATCATCATCTCACAAAACTTGTAAACTTTCTGGGTATACGCACATGCGACGAACTCTTCTTTGTTCGTGATCGTATGAGGTACAGCCAACACATGGTATCTCATTAAACTTTAATTAAATTTTTCTTTTAAGGCAAATTGAGTCGAGTATTTGCATTCGTGATATTGAACATGTATGGAGGCGTCATGACGTGCTGGGTCGCGCCACCCCCTGGCATGCGGATGCGGCTTATAAGAGGAACTCCTGGCATCATAAACCGCCATAGGAGGGCCAACAGCAGAATGACACAAAAGGCAATGGCGAGCTGGCCCATTTATATTTGAAAATATTTTAATTAACAAAGGGAGGATGGTTCAGATGATGCTCTGGAACCCACGAATGGTTTGGAAAGTCGATGTTGGGTATGGGCAAACGCGTCTTGTTGATCCCGGGAGGCTCTGAGAAGAACTTCTTGTGTACATAAGTTAGTTCTATCACCACTGGTATTCCATTATTCACAGGCTCGCCATTGTTTGCGTGAGCGTGGACAAGATAATGCGTCTTTGTCATCTTTTCAAGAAAGTTAATCTTATCCTCTACGGAGCACGTCTTCTCGAGGCCCCACTTCTCCCACCACGCGTCAGACATCAGACCATGGACCTCCACAACTATTTGTTTTAGTTTATTCATGGTCAATTCATCAAAAGAGTTGAAAACATTAAACTCATGACCCTCAATATCCATCTTTAGAAATATATCATCGTACTTGTCCGTTAGGAACGCCAGATCTTGCGAACTTGTGATGAAATTCTTCATAAATGTAATATCACTTGTGAACTGCCATGGAAAGTCGGCAACAGAGCCATCAAAGGCGAAACTATTCTCAGCAGACATATTATTAAATTTAATAAAGTCCCTGCTAAACGACTCCTCGTCACCAACACCTGCAGATATGTAGCAGTCATAACCGCCTGGGAGGTCCCCGATCACGTATCCGCCATCGCCCTTTGAACCATAACGCAATTTTTGATCAAAATTATAAACGGTCAAGAACTTTGGCCAATCCTCCATTATTTAAAACTAAACTATAATCTTTAACCAAATATTTTCCTTGCGATGGCTTCCTTGGCCCTTAGACCCTTAATATTCACGCCACGGCGTGTAGCCAGGTTCTTAAGGTATGAAAGAGATATGGTTGGTCCGTTGGCATACACAAATCGGCCAGTCTGAGGATTCTTAACCTTGATGCGCCCTGAGGGACTCTGCTCAAAGTTGGAATTCTTCCGAGTCTTTTTGTTCAAGACTACAATCTTAGCCCGAGCCGCCTTGATGGCGTTGGCGTGGGCCTTGAGACGTGCGGCAATGTTGGCCAAATTTGCGGCGTTAGGAACCCGGGGAGGGCTTGGCACCCGCGGGGTTGGCGTGACCACATTAACGCGCTTGGGGGCCGAGCGCTTCACTGAGTTGCCCTTTACTGGAGTAAAGGGAGCGTTTCCGGCGTTTAGCCGTTGCGCCACGAGACGTTGCGCCTTGCGCCGAGCCAGGTTCCACGCGTTTTCGTAATTCTTTCCAGACTTGCGACCGTTCAGGTCCCAGTAGTACTCTACAATCTTGTTGAAGCGCTTATTCTTCAGCATCGCACCAGTCAGCGTCTTCTTCGTGGGAACGCGCCCCTTGAGCTTGCGCCGCGCCGCTAGAATCTGTGCCGAGGTCACCCGCCCCCTTGGCTTGAGTGGCTTGAGAGCGTTACGACCCGCTCGGAGGTTTGCGGATAGAATACGCGGGCGAGAGACGGTCATCTTCCGAAGGCGAGCCTTGGCTGAAAGCAAGTTAACTGAGCGCACGCGCTTCATCCGACCGGGAAAAATCACGCGCCGCAGACGGCCCTTGGCCGCAAGGAGGTTGGGAGAGTTAAACTTCCGACCTGTAATAAATTTATTTTTCAAAAGTTCTTGGACAGTGGGAAGACCCGGACAAGGATCCTCGTACTTGAGGCGCCACTCTTTGACGTGAGTATCTGTCATGCCGCGATATCCAGCGGGAATTGCCTCATTAAGAAAAGCCATGGTCTTGGGGAATCCACCCTTGCGAGAAATCCACGCCCTCAGGTTATTGAGGAAACAGTGGGCGTCATACCTATCGTCAGTCTTGGGGCCTATACCCCACGCACCAGCCGTACCAGTTTTGTTAGCCGTGTTGACTGCCGGGTTTGTACCATTCTTTTTCAGACGGGACCAACCAAAGTCTCCTATAAGAAATCCGCGATCCGCTACAAACACATTCTCCATGTGAAGATCATTGTGCCGAAAATCAGGAAACTTTATTTTTATTTTGTTTAATGTTTTGAGGACTGAGGTGATCACGTGGTGCATGGAGGCGTCGGTCTGATTCTTGGAATCGATCCACTTGGTCAGTGATCCTCCAGAACAATATTCCATAAAAATAATTGATTGCTTAGACTTGTCGTACTTGCGAGTGTTTTGAACATTGGCCATATTCATCGAAATGGGAGGGATGAAGTCGATACATTTCTCATGCTTGTAGACTTCGACCACTCCTGCCGGTGCCGCTCCGTGAACCTCCTTCTGTATTTCAAACTCTATTATGGCTGGCTGACGTTCCCCGCGCTCAGAGGCGAGAAGGTCCCGAGGACACACCTTGGCCACAAAGTCGTGACCCTTGTAGATTATACCTTGTCGACCCTTGCCTATCGCAGTCATCTTCTTGCCGGCCGAGCAAGTGAAGCGGTTCGCGCCAGTCTTGGGAGGACTGGGATACTGAGGCGAGCCAAATGGGAACACCTGTCCACCCGGAACGGCCTGGAAATACCCTGTCCGCCCAGCAGTCATAATGGGCTTTAATCCCGGGGAAGCTGGTTTGACAGAGTGTTTGAAAGCGTGCATAGCACTCATGTAAACGGGGGGTGGCGCGCGACGAGCCACGGACCTCTTGGGCTTAAAGCGCGCACGGGCCACATTGGCTGGATGGGCGCGCAGCCACGCAGCCGCCTGCCGCTTATTGGAAATATTCTTTGGAATATTTATTTCGGCTTTTCCTGAATTACTCATCTGAATAACGTAGTGCTTAGTCGGCTCCTTGATCAACTGAAATGGGCCGCGAGGATTCCATGCCATCACTTAATATCATACATAGACAATATTTCACGAATGGCGGGGTGGCGAACCACATCATCATCCGTAAACTGTAGGTGGTGGATAAACTCAGAGTCTGGATAGACGCGGCGGATAAGATCGGCAAGACCGTTGTCTTCGAAGCCGCGGTCATGCTGCTGAGTATCCCCTGTAACCACAACCTTCGAGCCATCGCCAATACGCGTCAAAAGCATCTTCATCTGTGACGGGGTTGAGTTCTGCATCTCGTCGCCTATAATCCACGCGTTCTCAAAGGTGCGTCCGCGCATATAGGCCAAAGGGCAAATCTCCACGTAATTCTTTAGTTCCTTTGGACTTATGTACTTGTGGAAGCAGTCGAACATGGGCCGAGTCCACGGCTCCATCTTCTTATCAAGACTTCCTGGCAGAAAGCCGTGCTGCTCATCTACACTGACGGCCGGACGCGTCAAGACCAACTTGGTGACCTGTCCCTTGACGAGGGCCTTGACGGCCGCATGACAAGCCAGAAGGGTCTTACCTGTCCCTGCAGGTCCTGTGCCTACGATGATGGGGGCGGGGGACTGAAGAAGTGTGAGATAACGTCCTTGGGCGAGAGTACGAGGTGCGACCATTTAAAATAAATACCTTATTAACTCTAAGTAATGAGTGCGGGCCTCGTTCAACTCGTTGCGCGTGGTCCTCAGGATGCCATACTCACTGGCAACCCCCAAATTACATTTTTTAAACAAAATCATGTAAAATATACTCAATTCTCAAGTGTAACAACTCGACAGAATATATCGGGCATACCGACTCCAGGAAGTATATCAACTATAAATATTGAAAAAAAGGCGGATCTTTTGGGATACATATACCTGACTGCCCAGAACAATACAGGGGTTGTTCCGTATCTGGATTGGACTCAAAATATTATAGATAAAGTGGAGTTTTTGTTGGGAGGGCAAGTCATAGATGAACAAGACTCTGTATGGTCTAATAACATAGAACCCGTTGTCGGGGCGGTAGTGCCGAGCCAGGCTAGGCTTCCGAGCGGCGTGCCCGGAACGAGTACAGGATTCAACTCAAATTCTTTTTATCCATTGAAATTCTTTTTTTGTAAAAATTGGTCGAGTATCTTGCCCTTGGTTGCCCTCAAGTTTCAAGAAGTCACTATACGGATAACATGGTCAAAAAATCTAAAAACTTCTGGGAGTGATGCCTATCAATATGTACTGTGGATGAATACAATATTCTTGGATCAGGCCGAACGCGAGTTTTTTGCGACTCGGCCAATGACCATGCTCGTGACCCAGGTCCAGAGACAAATCGTCGACAAGAGACAGCCATATATGGATATGACTTTTGCCCACCCCGTGAAGTACCTGGCCTTCCAGTCAAACTCGTACACGACCGTGTATTCGACGGGAACTTCCCTCCAGTTCAAGACTCAGATCAATGGCGTCGATGCGTGTGACTTCAAGTCTCTGAACCAGTGGGTCGATGTGACCCAGTATTATCATACGCCAGTGGGTTACTCGGCAACTGTATCAAATGCGGCGGTCATCCCCTTCTGCCTCAACACATCTTCTATGCAACCCACGGGAACTCTGAACTTTTCCAGACTCGATATATTCAGAATAGTCACGCCCGATAATCAGATCTTCAAGCAGATGACTCAAACGGCTGATAACCTTAGCGATGCTTACGTATACGCAGTAAACTACAACTTTCTCAGGATTGCTGACGGAGTCGGATCATTATTATATGCGACTTGAGTAATGAGTACCACACTCTTACGATTTAACCAAGTGGATGCCGAGCCATTGTACAATCAGCAACTGATTGACATACCTGCCTATTATCATTCTTACAATGGGTACAAACCTTCAAGTAGTATAATCTTTATTCCTTTTGGACTGTATAACGCAGAGGAGTCGGGTACGGTTAACTTTTCGGCCCTCCAAACATTTAATTTCTCGCCATCATCAGATCTTGGTTTGGGAACATATCTATACGCTGTTCGGTACAACGTCCTAAAATTCGAGAACGGTGCAGCATCCTTGGCATACGAATAATGTAGCAAATATTATGGAGGTGGTAGTTAAAGGAGCTCAAGACGTGCTCCTTACAGGAAATCCTGACAAATCCCCATTCAGGCACCTGTATAAAAGAGCATCACCCTTTGCCCTATGTGATTATAAGTCTTATTTTATAAATGGAAATCTTACATTATTCAAAAGAGGAGACTTGCTCAGTAAGTGCTATCTTATGCTTGAGGACTTTACAGGGAAAACAGTCGTTCCAGTATCTTGGTCGGTCTTGTTTGACACAGTCGACCTGTATATTGGCGGGCAGCTTATAGACAGCCAGGACTATACATATTCTTCTTTTATTTGGCCATCTCTAGAGTCAGATAATCTGTCACAGGGCGTTGCCACCGGAACTTTTTACCCTCTCCGATTCTTTTTTTGTAATAGTTGGTCGAGCGCATTGCCGATATCAGGAATAAAGTGTCACGATGTAGAATTCCGAATTACAAATCCTTCTCCGAATTACAAGTTTGTCTTGTGGCATACATTTATAAACTTGGGTGACGAGGAGAGGGCCCTAATTCCTTCAGAGATTGTCATCACGCAAGTCCAGAGGATATTGACGGCTAATAAGACAAACTATTCTGAACTTATTGGACCAGTGAAATATTTGGCTTCTTTTTCTTCTATACGGGGCGCTCCACAACTATCTGGGCAAAATAGTGCTCAGAATTTAAATACATCTAGTCCAGTTTACTTTGCGATTATAAATTCAGGGGCAGGTAATGTGTCATGGTCTTACTCGGCGCTTCCCGGAGGGGTTACGGTAGCATCATATTCAGACAATGGTATAACATTTAGTGTGGCTTCAGGTTCAACAATTTCTTCAGCTATGAATGTAGTTGCGACTAATCCCGTGTCATCAGTAAGTACCGGATATTTCATGGTTTCATCATCACCATGGACTACCAATAGTATAAACGCGCTTCCCTCAATTGTTCCACAAACACACGCCTTGCCTACACAAGCTGTGGACCTGAATTTTAGCGAGCTTCCCGTGTGGAATTCAAGTCATACACTAAAATATCAGTCTTTCAGAAACATCCCGCTATTTTCAATTAGCGGACAGACTACTAATATTATTTTTGGAAGTTTGGGTGGTTCTTTTATAGGTCCAGTAATGTCAGCAACCGGAAATTTTGTCCAATCTTCTAACTGTCTGACTATAACAACAATTGACTCTAGTAATTTTGTATACGTGACAAAAGACACACCGACCGACGGAGGAGGTACTTTAACTAGTATTACATATAGTATTCCAGTTACGGGCGTAACTATAACGGGTTCAGGGACGACCGCGACAGTTACTGTTCCTCTATATACGAATCGTCAGCCACAATATGGACATTATCTAAACAACGGCACGTATTCAGGGTTTGTCATAACGGTATCCGGAAACTCAACATATAACCAAGCCTCCGGAACTTCAATTACTGTAACGTCATCTACGCAGTTTACTTATACTACATCTGATACCATATTTGACCCTATTATATCAGTGAGTGGTGCAACCATAACAGGTTCAGGGACGACCGCAACGGTTACCATTCCTGGCGGTCATTCTATGAGCAACGGCACGTATTCAGGGTTTGTCATAACGGTCTCTGGAAACTCAACATATAATCAAGCCTCGGGTACTCCAATTACTGTAACGTCACCTACACAGTTTACTTATACTACATCTGGTACCATATTTGACACTATATCAGTGAGTGGTGCAACCGTAACAGGTTCAGGGACGACCGCAACGGTTACCATTCCTGACGGCCATTCTCTGAGCAACGGCGCGTATTCAGGGTTCGTCATAACGGTATCTGGAAACTCAACATATAACCAAGCCTCCGGAACTTCCATTACTGTAACGTCACCTACACAGTTTACTTATACTACGTCCGGTACCATAAGCGGCGCCGCGCCGACTGTAACAAGCATACAGTGGGTGCCGACTCTAGTGGCTGCTGGCATAGCGAAGTCTGTAGTTTCTATAGTATACACCGCAACTGGCATGACGGCCACGCCCATATTAACCGCTGCGGCCAGTGTGTTAAGTAGCCCGAACCCATCTTATACTTCAAATCTTATAGTATACGCAAGTAACTACTGTCAGAAGGAAATTCTGGTCACATTTAGTTCGGGTCACCCATTTATGCTTGGTACTTTTAGTTGGCAAACTTATGGTCAGGCAGATTATTATGGAAATCGCATCACCGAGCAAAATTTCGCAGCTATTATGGATGATTATAGAACGGTTATTGCCACTGATGCGGGGATCAACGATCAACTGGGGTACCAAAGACAGCAGTCAGATATTTATAAAACAAACATTTACGTGTCGAGTTCAGTTGGAAATCCGTATGACCAGACTACGAACCCCAAGACACCCGGTTATGTTTCGCCAGCTTCCGGGACTTTTCCAAATGTAATGGTAGGGAGTGATATATATGTCAGTGATGGCGGGACCCCAAACACAGGTACCTATGGCTATCCAATTCCTAGTACCACTTCTGGTCACAATTCGTGTACTTCGGATTTCTCCCAGGCAATACATGAGCTTGGCCATTCAATTGATTTTACGAGCGGGCCCTCTGGAACATACGCACCGGGGGTTGCTAGCGATTTTCAATGGTGGGGCGAGACAAGACCTGAAGTAGCAAGATCAATTTACTATCGAAATAAAAAATTTGTTCGAAATCCACAACTCGGACTACCGCTGGCAGGCAACGGTGTCGGAACAGTTCACATGGAGAACTACATGATGACATGGATCGACATGTTTATGGGAGCTTATAGGCATGTTTGTATATATAATGCTGCAATATCATGGACTAATTCAGCTTTTCAGGAATTTCTTATGAGTAGAATAGATACAAAGATACTTGGAATTATAAACCAAAATCCGGTAAGTGGGCAGGATCCACTTGACCGGATAACAACGCTAACTGGATGGACACTCGCAGGACTTTTCGCAGAATGGATGTACTGGATGATTAATATGCCATCGGTTATAACACTTTATCAATATCCTGGATGGGGATGCGCCTTACCTAATAATCATAATTCGCAAAACCCTGAAGTAAATTGTTTTCGTAGAGATAATTCTCAGATGAGAACAATAACAGAAAATAGGAATAATTTTGTAAAAAAAAGATGGGACCAGTTTGGGTATTTTATGCCAGTTTCAGCCGTGACAAGCGGTTCTACAACTACATTGACCCCAAAGTTTCAGTATTTAGACAGATGTGGTTTCGAGGTAATAAATATTTCAGGAAACTTGCCGGGTGGCACAAGCTCATATACAGTAAATTTTACACCGGTCCTCACTAATTCAAGTTTTTCTATAACCGGAGGGACTTATTCTCTTTCTGGAGGAAATATAGTTATCGCAGGCACAACAGTATCAGGCAGTCCACTTTTGGGCTCAACAATGAACATTGCCTCATCTTACAATAACTGGGGCACTGCCGGGGGGTGGGCATATTTAAGTAACATATCTGGAAGTACATATACAATAGCATTTGGTTCTGGTTCTGCGTTATCTTCTCTCACATCAGGGACAGTAACCAGTCCTATAATTTTTGATACAAATTTGAATGGATCAAGTGCGAGCGACTGGATAGGAGTGTGCTGCGTTTTGGACGCGACAACTGGAGCATGTATCAGGTCACAATCACAGTCATTAATAGCAAATGCGCCCAGCCAGGTTTACTTGTCTTCCCAAATAGTTGTATTAGGAATCGCATGTACCAACAAAATACCCATAGCCAATGGAAATATGTTTGTCCAGTTTTCGGTTGGTATAAGTAAAAATTAGTTAGTCAAGCTTATCAACATCTTCGTCAGAGTCTGAGACGAGCGGGGGAGGAAAATCCTCTTGAGAATCCTTTACGGTGCGATACGCACGCCAGGCAACAAACGGAAGCCAGACGGTCCATAGCCAGATAACTAGAACAAACAGATACATTCTGTAGATCCAGCAGCTAAATTCTCTATGTGACGAACGGACCGCCGAGCCCAATCGTAGTTTTCTATGTACAAGGCCAGACAATAGTGGTCTAAAAATAATTCAAGTTCACTCCCAGAGAAGGCTTCTCGGGGAGTGAGGTTGAGTAGTTTATCCGCGTATTTCTCTGCGTAGCGGGAGAGGTCCGGATCTTCTTGGGCGCGATCTAGGTTGTACTCGAGACGAGAGCATCGTGCCAAAAGTAAATATTTACACTGCTCGATAGACTGATTGTCCATCTGGTTTATTTCCTACATGTATAACGTGGCCACTCTCTAAGTCCTTGCGAAGCCACGTCTCCGGGCCGTTGATGATCTCTAGGCACTTGTGGCACTTGCAGGGTTCCATCAGTCCACGTCGTCTACAAAGAGCAGAGAGTTTTTGAAAGTCTGATAGTGGCGCAAGGATTTTTTCAGAATATGTAAATTACGGCGGGCCTTTTTGACAGCCTGCGCGTCAGTCGTATCAGTTGTCCTGATAATATGGACTATAGCCTTACGGACAGAATCCATTCAGTACTTGTCAATGTCTAGAATGTTGAACTGGAGCATCAGGTCCTTGTACACATGACGTATTTTCTGGTGCTTGATCACTTCCATGGCGCCATTATGGTAATAGAGTGTTAGATCCCCATGAACCTCATTATACTCAAACCAGCGAATCTGGCTCGGGTCGACAACGTAAACAGTTGATCCATCCTTGATAGCAAAGGGAGTCATTCTACTCTATTCTTGGGCCGTTTCTCTAATACGCAACTCAATGAGTTTTGCTGAAAGATAGATTGAAAGATCAAGGGCCTCCTCCAGAGCCTCCTTGAGCCAGTCGTACCCCAGTCCCTGTACTAGTCCATGTCCATACTCCTTCCTACCCTTTTCCATACGAGACTCTATAAGACGAATAATTTCGGAATTGCAATCCATTACACTACTATACGTGAAGTTCTCTAAGTTCCTCGCTTTCGCGCCGCAGACGCTTCTTGCAGATGTCGTAGTTTGGATTAAACCAAGCCTCTCTCCAGTTGCGCTGGATAATCTGAGCCTTGGAAACTTCTTGAATCATAGCCGGCTCAAGTTCCCTCCATACCTGATCGTAGAAAAGTCGCCGACAGTTGGCGATAACGCGATCAACGTGCTGATTTAGATTTTGGGGATACGGTACGTCCATAGATATCCACATAATATTGTGGACTTGGTCGTGCCAAGCCTCCAGAATATCACGGACTGACTTACAGTACCTGTAACGGTCAAACATTTGCTCAAACCCGTAGTCTATCGCCGTCTCAAGGCCATCAAGAGAGTCTACGTCCATATGACCCGTCTCTTCCCAGTAGGTGCGGTTTGTGTGGATAATGAGCTGAAATTCAAGGCTGTCGAAGAGCAAGGCATCAAAGTTATTCAGTTGCTCGTCGACAGACTCCATTTTGTTCGAGTCCGTGCTCTCGGCCCCGCCCCCTAGACACAGAACCTTAGTTCCAGACCATACCAGTCTCTTCACCAATCATTCGTTCACAGAGTTTTCTTTTTTCGGTGTATCCGCGGATGAGGCCCCGCACGAGGTCGCACATATCCTTGGCTATGCACGCATAATCCCGCTCGAAAGACTCATCGTCGCTCACAATCCAGGACATTGCGGTCTCCTCGCGCTCTTTAGCCTGTGACCGGTGAGCCTCGAGCTGGGCAAGGGTCTGGTCGTGCCAATCAAGGCGCTCATCTTCGGAGAGCTCATACCAACATTCAACAGCTTTACAAGTGGTATTAGCTGGTTTATATAGGCCCTGGGCCATGAGAGCAAGATCCTCCTTTGTCGTGTATCCTTGGATGTAGCCAGTCATGAAAGTGTACTGAGCTGGTGTTAATGCCTCTTCAGTCCATTCCTCGAACATGGGATAGGTCCAGGTGAAGACGGTCTCTCCAGATGGGGTCTTGGCGCGCAGCAGCCAGGAGTTGGAGTCCCAGACTAGGCGGGCAGACATCTTTATTGTTTTTGAGACAACTAGTTTCTAAGTGGGATGCTCGTGTGCACAAAACCTATTTTCATTACACGGGTGTATGCTTCTTACAAAAATCCCCGCAGGTTGCCTTGAACCCGCACTGTCTTCCCTCTAGTGTTTGCGCGTTGCAGCGCAAAGCGGCGGGTGGTACTATGCGGCCCTTTCTTGAGGCGGCCACAGCTACTGTCTCCGCAGGCTTGGGCACCTCCTTTGTCACCAGAAGCTTGGGCCGGGCCGCCATCAAGGCCATTGACTTTTCTCTTGCTCTCAGGGCCGTATCGGCCATTTTTTCTGGGTCGGGATGACCAGACTTGATTGCAGCGCTCAGAAGTTTTTGCCAGAGCTCGTTCCCGTGACCATCGGGCCTGGGAGGGACGGCGCGCGGGGAAGATGGGGGAGGAAGAGGGCGGAGACGGTGGGCCATTTTGAGTTTGTAACACTTGTGCTCTCGGGCCAGGGCCCTAAAACACAAAACCTCTTTTCTCAGCCTATGGTAGTATGAATCCCCGTAAGTTTGGTCCTTACTTCTGGGGAGCACTTCACACGGCCTGCTTAGAGCCCGCCGATATGGCCGCCCTCAGGAACTTTATTTTTCTTTTTCCTTTTGTCTTGCCTTGCTCAGCCTGCCGAGTGTCTTTCCAGGAGTGTCTGAAAGAGCTTCCGCCACCTATGCGAGCCGACCAGATATTCGCGTGGTCGGTTGAGGCCCACAACTGCGTCAACTATAAGCTCGGCAAGCCACTCATTGGCCTACAGGAGGCTCACCGGATATGGTCCTCCAAACCTCCAGAGACGTTTACTGATTTTTTTTAGAGGTGAAAGAATAGGATGAGTTCTGGCCCTGTAAGGTCAACACGAACACGACTCCCGTCACGCCACCCGTATAATAGGGATGTACAAACCAATAATTATTTTCAAAAATTAGGTATATCTTTTGTACCTACAAAAGTTGGATTTAAAGTATATATTGATAAAAAACCAGTTACAAATGCGAAACTTAAAAATCATCCTCTGATGGCTAATAATCCCAATCTGGCAGAACAAATAAGGGCTAAAAAGGCAAGTCTGCCCAAGCCAGTGACGGCTCCGAGAGGAGCGAGAAAGCCCAAAGGAAACAATGGAAACAATAATAACTCTAATGCGAACGGGCCGAGCAACAACATGGCGGCCGGGGGGAGGCGCCGTTTTCAAAAGCACGCGTCCAAAAAGAACTTTGTGCAAATAGGAGCAGGTGTTGGAGTGCCTCAAAACAATGCAGACTTTGCACAGTATCAGGTGAGTGCTTTATTTTCTTCAGAAGCTCTTCAATCTTATTCTGGGGGAGAATTAGAAACACGGGCAATAGAAACTGCCGTTCAACATGCTAAATCGGGAGGGGATCCTATTGATGCTTACAAATTTAAAAGAGAACATAACGGAGTTATAATTCCAGGTAATCAGATATTCACCCTACAAAAAAGGACTTTTATATTCAAGCCGCGATTTTCACTCGCAGGCCTTAAAATGGCGTCAAATGCTAATCAGTCAATAATTGGCCGTGCTATGAGCGCAGTTCTCAAGGCTTGCCGTGAACACAAAAGCAAAGGAAAAGACCATGTGGAAACTGATCTTATAGAAGTTATACCTGGAAGCCATATTAATCTGTATGAGTTGAAAATAGGCGAAGGAAAACCAGAAGGGTTCCCTGCAGAAGCTTATCAACTTTATAAAAGTAAAAGAATATTAGAGCTTGAATTCGAGCGTATTCAGCCAGGAGTCCCTCCTCCTAAAATAAATATGTACTTTTTAGCGTGGGGATTTAATTTAGTCCCCGGAAGATCTGCGGCATTTTCTGTCGAACATATAAAATTCAAAAAACCGACAGAATGGGCAGGAGGGCCAGCTATACACGCACTTTTTGAATCTCATAAACCAGGTTGGGATACTATAAAAGAACTTGATCCAGCAGAGTTCGCCGCCGTTTCTGGACTGAAGTCGGCTATAGTAACTGCACAACTGATAAGAAACCGAGAAAGCACTATGAAAAAAGTGCGCAAAGTATTGGGCACCATGGAAAGACGGCACGGGAGATGGCGCACAGTATCGCCCCGAACACGACTAGCGCTTGAAAGAACTCGCAGAATAAAACTCGTTTCTGGAAGAACAAACAATAGTTATATTCCACAGGGAAATCTCACGGCTCTTCATGACCCCAATGGAGCAAGGTGGGCAAATTATATCAGAAATTGGTCAATAAATAAAATTAAAACAAATGCTGGATATACTCAAAATGAGGCAAACAATGTTAGAAACAAGGAATATAGAACTTTTGATCGTAAATGGTTCAATGCCCTTTCTGTTCTTAAAAGTGACAATATAGTCAGGGTATCTACCGGTAAAGTAAATATACGCAGATTGGCAAAGGAGGTGTCGAGTTCGGAGTCAAACGCCCCCCAAAGACACGAGGGACGCGCCATTAAAAATTATGTGAATAAGTTAAAAATTTTAATACTTATGATGGAACCAGCCCATGCGCATAAATTTCCCGCAGGTCGCCGATGGGTAAAAGAACATGACATTAGAGCAGTACCGGGTGCGTTGACTAGAGCGGATCTCGAACCTGTTTTTCGTTTCACGACAAATGAATCCCAGAAAACTTTTCTAAATGGTTTTGTACCGACTGTTACTAACGCAAGTGCTCGGAATGTGCTCGCTAACGACCCCGAAGCGCGCCTTCTGGCCGCCCAAGCCAACGCCATGCAGGCTCCAAGAAATAATAGTCCATTATATTAAATGCCATTCGTCCAGCCAAGGCCGGAAGAGACGGCTGCGAGTGTTAGAAAATTAGTTATAGATGGCCTGAAAAGAAAGATCCGAACCGCCAAGAAGCGCTACGCGGCCATCAACCGACTCAAGGCCCTGCCCGTCATCCGGAATGTATATATCCGTAATAACTACGTGAACCCAGTGACTCTCAACAAAATTCCATCAGGACCGACCGTCTATCACGTGAAGGACTCTCGTACAGGCCGTGTAGACTATTACGACAAGGCCACCTTCTGGAAACTCATGCCTAAAAACATTAAAAATAATTATAATCTTTTGATGGCTGACCCAAAGCGACCACTCTTCAAGAATCCCTTGACCCGTACAAATGTCAAGACCCGTAATGTCCAGCGGGTCCGAGTGAAACCCGCAGGTGCAAAGATAGTCAAGGCCATCAAGAAGCACATCTCAAAGAAGAAGGCGCGGAAATCGCACTAAAGAAATAAAAATCCAAAGGAATAGATGGCTAGTCCTTACGAGGCCCTAGGACTTCAGAAGGGCTGCTCTGAAGGGGATGTGAAGAAGGCCTATCGCAAACTTGCTATGCAGCACCATCCCGACAAGGGTGGCGATCCAGAGCAATTCAAGAAGATCCAGGGCGCCTACGATATCCTGTCCGACTCCCAAAAGCGTCAGAATTTTGACCAGTTCGGGAACCCTGACGGCCCGCCACAGGGAAACCCTTTCGCAGGCGGAGGAATGCCAGACATATTCGCCCAGATGTTTGGTGGCGGGAATCCTTTCCAGAGACCCCCGCAGAGCCAGGGTCCGAGACGGCGGAATGACGCCCAGCACGAACTGAACATTAGCCTAGAGGAGGCCTTCAGGGGGGTTCACCGCCACCTGCGCGTGGGCCTCCACAAGCCTTGTATGAAGTGTCACAAGAAGTGCCCAGCCTGTCACGGGCAGGGGAATATACAGATCCAGATGGGTCCCATGGTTATGCAGCAGCCCTGCCCTCACTGCCAAGGCCAAGGGTGTTCTCGCACGGGCTGCAAAGACTGCGAGGGCAAGGGGAGCAAGGTTGAGAATCTAAACCTGGAGGTGGTCATACCGTCAGGAATAGAGGATGGTGGCAAGGTCATCTGTAAGTCTCTTGGCGAACAGCCTCTGAATCCTAACGAGGAGGCGGGCGACTTGATCTTCGTTATAAGGGTCCAGAGTCACCCAGAGTTTATGCGCCAGGGGGACGACCTCATATGGTCGACCAAGATATCCTTCATAGATTCGGTCAACGGAAAGACTATTACAATTCCACACTTCGGAGGAGAAATTAATATTTCTACCTCGGACTGGGGAGTGCTGGACCCGAGAGAGGACTACATCATTCCAGGGAAGGGTTTTAGGAACGGACGGCTGAGGGTTCACTTCAATGTGATTTATCCTCCAGCCAAGGCGCGTTTTATTTTACAGGCCCAATAGTAGATGAGCACGCCATGGAGACGCGTACCCGTTGGGAGGGCACGAACACCCAAACCGCCGTCTCCCTCCCCGCCTCGCGGAGTTTCCCCTCCTCACCCAAACAATAAAACAAAAATAAATTTTATTAAAGAATATATTAATCACGCCAAGAATCTTCAGAAGATTTCAAATTTAAATAAAAATAATTTAAAATTTCACATTGAAAGAAATGACAAGTTCGGTGTCGCTGGGGCTAAACTTTCTCTACAAAATAAAAAAGGTAAAAATCAGGCGTTTATTACCGTAGAGCCGAAACCAATGCGCAATAATAAAATGGCTTTGAACCTTGCTTATGGAAGATCTCATATAGAAGGCAAGGGGTATGGACTCTTCCTGCGGTCCTTGGCGAATAAGATTGGAAGAAATTTAGGAACTGTTGTAACAACTCAACTGGCCGTGAACATAAACAAAAGGGGTGGAGCCGAGGCTCCATCTTCACACCTATTGAAACGCATGGGGGCCAATGTTACGTGGAGAAGTAACAAAACATCTTCTATGGAACACGCGTTATATCCGTTAAAGTCTCGTACAAGCACAATTCTCGCCAAGAGATACAAGGTCCGCCCTCCGGCCCTTCCCCGAAAACTAAACAAAACATTAATGAATTCTGTAAAATATAATAACCTCCCGAACAATGCCCACTCTCTTGAAAACTCTCACCGTATTATACTTGGTCAAATATCAAACAAAGGTCTTAAAGAGGCTCTGGACCCCTTGAGACGCCGCATAAAACAGAAGATGATTTCTCCTAAAAATCTTTTTGGCTTGTATTTAACAACACTACATGGTAGATCCTATGCGCGGCGCGAGCGGGTCCTCCAGCTTGAGAAACGCAAGGCCCGAACGGCCATGAGGCAACCACGAGGAAGGAACCTGGTAAATTATAGCAATCTGTAGCATATTGCTATTGCAAAATTAAGCAAGTTGATAGCGATAGTGTCCTGGGTCGCATGGATCAGCTCTCCGAGATCAATAGGAGCGTGATGTATCACTATATCATTGATAGCACTTGGGACGAGGCCAATGGCCGTACCCTTGACCACGTGCTTTTCAATTCTGCGGATCGTCTTCTTCGTCACTGGGTGACGCTGAACACGACGGATGGCAATCTGAGTCTGGACACAAAGTCCTCGCTCCATTCTTACTAGTAGACAATTTCTTCTATGGCAGAAAAACTTATAACTAATGTTGTAAATATCGGAGCAGAAGTTACCGCTACGTAGACAAAGGGGATAACGACCCACAGGACACAAACTTGCTTGATTAATGTATTCATCTCTCTTGAAAGGCTTGTTTTTCTTTAAAGAAAAAAATGCCTTGATTATTATGGAGAACTGTGATGCATCCACTTTTCTGAAAAAAATGGAACCAGAGTCGGTGCAGTGTATGATATGCGACCCTCCGTTTGGAATTGGTGAAGAGGGTTTCGATAAACATTATGCACGTGACTCTACACATGTGATATCTGGATACGTTTCCGCCCCTACCGACTTTAAAAGTTATTTCGAGTGGGCCAAACTATGGATAAGCGAGATACCTAGGGTTCTAAAAAAAGACGGAACCTTCTACGTAGTCTGTGCATGGAACCATGTATGTGATATAGAAATGGCCATTCGGTCAACCGAACTAAAAGTTATTAATCATATAATTTGGAAATACAACTTTGGAGTTGCTACACAAAAAAAGTTTGTTTCAAGTCACTATCACATATTGAGATGTGCAAAAGTTTATGATCCTGTATTCTATAGTCGTGCTTACTTTGACGAATCAGAGAGAACACCTTCGGGAGGTTCGGCTCAATACTGTGACATGGAGGATGTCTGGACTATTAACAAAGAGTACAATCCGGGTCTGAAAAAGAATGTAAATAAACTTCCAGAAAAACTCGTGGAAAAGATGATATTATACACAACCAAACCTGGTGATCTAGTGGCCGATGTATTCATGGGAAACTTTACAACTGCATACGTTGCAAAGAGTTTGGGCAGAAATGTTTCAGGATGTGATTTGAATCCAGAGACGTGTGCCGAACACATTCCCAAAATTATCGCACTCGAATTGGGAACTCCCTCGGTGGCAAAAGAGAGCGCCAAACCTGAGAATTCCGGTGCACCTATAAGTCCTGAACTACGAAAAGAGATACGCGAACGATACGCACGAGTAAAAGAGGGGAGGACTAAAAAAGACGCAATGGCTATTCTATGCACTGAATTCAAAAGAGGTAAATTTAGTATATTAAACATTATCAAGACGTGCGCTGAGCCCTCAGATGTGTCTTGATGCGCTCGACAAGGACGGCCTTGGCGCCGCTAAGTATGCCCACCCCCGGCGTGTGACGAATGAAGTCTTGGAGATGACGCACGGTAAGTTCGCCGATAGTGTCCTGATCGAAGCGCCGGCGCACGTCTTTAGCGTTAGCCTCGGAGTCAATCTCGGCCACCTCACGTTTCGGCCGGGGGTGCAAGAGAACATCCGCGTCCCACAACTCCTTGCATCTACTAGAGGTGACATCATGATCCCAAGTTCCGCGGACCCATATTGACCATCGAACGTTCCTCTCCGGGGTCAGCAATTCGTTAGAGTTGATATATATCGCGTCACTTCCCCCTCTCTTACCTGCCGCCACATTCTTATTCCAATTTTTTATCATATTTTCTTGCTTTTGTTCCATAAGTGTACGAATGTGCGCAAGAGTCTCCGGAGCCTTTGCCACGAGAATAACAGTATTTCGCTCGTTCACGAACTCTCCAAGGACAAAGGCATCGGACCTCAAAGTCTCCTCTCGTCTCACCTCGTCATTCTGTTTGTCCCACATAAAAGAAGGCGGATAATCCCCGGAAGTCTTAAACTCGACATCAGTGAGATTGTGATTGATCGAGGATGCGTCAGAACCTGTTCGCTTGAGACTTAAGGTTAGATCGCCCCATATACCTAGTTTTACTTCCGAGTAAACTAAAACTGTTCGAAAATTATAGTTGTCGAACAGTTTTAGACCGAGTTCACGCAGGCCCGCTTCATGAACGAGCGGGACGAGGGGCATGAGATGAGCGAGTTCCATTTTATCAGCGTTGGCGTGAATCAGAGCGATAGCCTCAGCGAGTTCCATTTTATATTTATTTTAGTAGAGAATATGTCCTAGGCCTTGTGCACACAACTAGTTTTCTGCCTCCTCCTCCGCCTCCTCCCCTGCATACGTCTCTCGCGCCACCTTGAGGGCGTGAGCCTGGGCCATCTTCTCGGTCACCTTGAAGCCCTCCTTATTCTCCATTGTATCCGCAAGAACCGCCTTGTATACATCCGACTCAACCAGGGCCGCCTTCAGTGCCGTACGGATCACCTTCATCTTCTCCTTGAGAGACTCCTCGCGAAAGATGAGTTTCTGAATAGCGTCCATTTGTTCTGTTAGTATAGAAGTCTTATTCTTTAGACGCGAGGAGACACAACTTCTTTTCCCTGGAAGAGTTTGCCTTCTGGTCCGCACTTGCCCTCGTCTCCTCGGCTGAAAATTGATAAAGTGTATAAGGCTTGCGAAGTCCCGCCTTCAGACCCTTAAAGCCCGCAGTATCTAGTTGGGACAAAGTGGACACACTTATGACAAGAGGGATTCATTACAATATATTCCTTAACCACATCGCAGTTCGCCTTGCAAGAATTTATCGAGCGCTTCTACCTGATCAGGGTCGCCAAGAGTCCTGGCGATATCAATCGCCGAGCCAAAGGCGGCGTTTCGGGCCGCCTTGCGAGGTGCCCCAGGGCACTCGGGTGAAGATACCTCGGGCTCGCCCTCCTCGGCAGACTCGTAGATGGCTGCATGGCGTGAAAAAGCCATACCAAGTGATTCCACTTCGCCGTCAGGAAGGGTCTCGAGGGGCACTGGTCGGGCGAGCATCACTTTCGTGCCGACGGACCCGCCACCACTCGGGATTGCCTCGGTCCGACTATGATACCGAACGAGGCATGGCTGAGGCTCAAAGCCAACCTGGGTCACGCAATAGGACCACCCAGTCTCAGACTCGAACACTTCCCAGCCAATGGGACGGTCAGGCTCCCAGACCGACTGGACCGACCCATCTGCACATATCACATAGAGGTCATTATGCCGAGGGGCGAGTTCGAGTTTGCTTCCGTGGCCGTATGTGGAGGGCGTGCGGCACAGGCCAAGAGGGCGGTCCGCACTGATCACTTCAGCGTAGAACTGGACACCTGGATAGAGGGTGGCTGACATTTCTTTGTTAAAGCTTCCTTGACTCTAACTGCCTTTTGTGAATAGATAGTGCGATCCTTGGACTTTTTAGCAGAGTTGCGTTTTTGCTGGCGGGCAGAGTCTTTTTCCATACGTGAATTTCAGGAGGGTCCCACTTTGGACCCCTGGACACAGAACCCTTTTGCGTGTGCGTCCAGGAGTTTTTTATTTTCTGCTTTTATATTAAATGTCTGGCGGAATAGTTCAGCTAGTCGCCACGGGAGCCCAGGATACTTGGCTGACGGGGAAGCCAGAGATTTCGTTCTTTCGTTCAAATTACAAGCGTTATACACACTACGCGCTGAGCTCGGAGCGCCAGATTATTCAGGGCAATCCCTCGGCGGGAAGCATCTCCACCATCCGCTTCGAGAAGAAAGGTGACCTGCTGAGCTACGTATACTTTATCGGCAAGGATACATCTGGTTCTCTGATCCCGGGTGTGGACTGGTCCAAGGTGGTGGATAAGATTGAGCTTCTGATAGGTGGCCAAGTTGTGGACACCCAGGACATCACTTGGATGACGCAGATCGAGCCAGTCACTGGAGCGCAGAACTACAGCCAGCGCTATCTGAATAACGACCTGACGGGCCTGACGAATGTGATCAACGGCTTTTTGCCTCTCAAGTTTTTCTTTTGCAAGGACTGGTCGGTGGCCCTGCCCCTCGTGGCCCTGCAGTACCACGATGTGGAGCTTCGTATCACGTGGAACCAGAACCTCAACTACCGTGTAGGATATGAGCTTTACGGTTTCGCGTCGGCTTTTACTCCAACAAGGACTACGGGAGTTACCGCGGTCACCTCCCCAACGATCGGTAGCCAGGTGGCGGCGATTGCCCTGGGCGGCGCAACAACGGCGTCTGTGACCAATCCTATAACCGCTAGTGTGGTGGCATCTTCTAATTTCACGGTGACAATTGGTGCTACTGGCGGTGTTGCCGCCACGACATGGCAAGCGAACCCATTCCAGTATTCGGCCGCTTCCGGAGCCATCTTGCCCGGAATGACTTTCACGGTCGCATCACAGACGCTTACTGTTCTGTCCGTAAGCCCTTCGGCCCCGGGCGCAAACTCCGGAACCCTCACAGGTATGTTCGGATCAGCACCTTCCGCCACCAACCCCCTGCCACCAGCGACCAGCCTGCAGGTGCAGTCACAGGCCACGGCGACGACTACGGCCGATGGTACTTCTTTCTCGCCAGCGGCCATAACAGTCGGTGTTCAGTCCTACACTGGAACCCTGACGGTGACTTCTGGAGCGGCCGCCCTCGCCGTCAACTCTATAGTGACCACAAACGCTCCGACAGGCACGGGAGCTTCTTATTTCTATGTTTCGGCAATTACCTTCACGTCTGCAACAGTCGCAACGGCAACTATCACGGCCATAGGATCAATAACTGCAGTCGGTTCTGGAAATTTCATCCAGACGGGTCTCGTCTTCACTCCTTGGTATCCAGTTCTCAATATGGCCATAGGCGCGGCCACAGGTACCGTGGCTCCTGGTCAGGCGATAGTTGGCCTGGCTAGCCTGCAGGGGGTACCAACTCCCACCGTCAACACAGTATACTCGTCGGCATACATCACTATTAATAACCTCAAACAGCCTACTCTTAGCGCGACCGGTGACTCGCCGTCTACCGTGAACGGTTATGTAACGGGAGTTGGCCTCCACTACATCCCGGGTAAGTATGTAGTCGGCCTTGTGAACGCAACTTCAGGAGCCCTTGTTCAGGCCGGGCCTGTTGCTTATCAGGCGGCAACCTATACCGCCACGACTCTGAATCTTTCCAACTTTGTTCAGAACGGTTCGAACGTGTATACTTCCGGTGCTTTTAGCGGTCTCGTGCCGGGATCCTCCCTCCTCTTCTACAATGCGGCTGGCGCCGTCGCCTCTATTTCAAACGCCTACATCCAGTCTGGCTTCGTCTCTTCCGTTCCAGTTGCAGGAAACTTTAGCGTGACAAACATACCAGCAGGGACGGCCCCGATAGTCTTTGCTCCAGGTACCACGTATTCCTACCCAGTCGTGTCCTCCACAACAACCTTTACGGTGACGCTTTCACAGGCGCCCATCTCCGGAACTCTGGTGGTTGGTTCCGCCACGAGCTATAACATTCCCTTCTCGGCTTTTGCGGGTCTTATAAATACACAGACTCCGTACATTTCTGCAGTGGGATCTCAGACGAGTATCACGATAACCATAGCTTCCACCTCTATTCAGGGCATCCTACCAACCGCTGGGTACATCAGTTACACGGCCGCCTCAGCAACAACGGCCATTACTCAGTACACACAGGTCGTAGTTGTCCCGGCCGTCTCGGCAAGTGCACAGCTGGTCGCTGCCCAACCGGTGGAGGACCGCGGCGGCTCGGCCATTATTTCTATTGGCGCCCTGGTTGGCACTACTCCCATTACCGTTGGACAAGCGGTCATCGGAACGCAGTACGCTGGGCCTGTAACTGTCTCGGCAGTTATTAACCAGAACGTATCTGCTCTTGGAACTGGGACAGCCCTCATCGAGGTGAATTTCCCAACACAATCGACTACAGTAAACACAACAACTGGCGCGGGCACCCTCGTACAGTTCGTCGACCCCACGCCAGGATCTCTCGGAATCAACCCACTTGTTACTTACCAGAACGTGGGTTTCAGCGGCACGTACCAGCAGCTTCAGTACGAGGCCTGGTGCAGCTACCTGTACCTGGACGGGGCCGAGCGCGAGTACTTTGCCTCGACCCCTATGGATATGCTGATTACCCAGGTGAACCGCGTGCCCATCAACCCCCTCACGACGCACGAGGTGAACCTGGCCCACCCCGTCAAGTTCCTGGCCTTTGTGTCGAACAGCTACGTGACCGCCTACGCGACCCAGGCCACGACCGGCATCTCCGCTGCGTCCTACCAGTTCAAGACGCAGCTGAACGGAGTGGATGTCGGTGACACGCGCTCGCTCTTCCAGTGGCAGGATGTCCCGCAGTACTACCACACGCCCTTCGGCTACAAGGCCGCCACAGGCACTGCGCCCGTGGCCCTCATCTCGTACTGCCTCGACACCTCCAAGCTCCAGCCAACCGGATCCCTCAACTTCTCCCGGCTCGACTCGTACCGGATCATCACCCCGAGCGGCAGCAACCTGGCCCTCCTGGCAGGTGGAAGCTCGGGTTACATTTACGCAGTAAATTACAACATCCTGCGTATTCAGAAGGGCATGGGGTCCATGCTTTATAGCAGCTAAGGATAGGAATGGCTCTCCTCCGGCTCCTAGAGAAACGTGTTCGCGCCCACGTCTATCTGAGCTGCATGAAATGGGAAGAAATCAAAAGAGTCCTGAACAGATACGTCCCGAACCTGAAGTCCATTCAGATACTTAAATCTGGGAGTACAAAACTCAAAGACCATGAAGAGTACTTTATCCTCTGCGACGAGTACAACTGGCACGAGGATAAAATAGTAGAAGAAGCCAAACAGGGCCTCAAAAAAGAATTTACAAAAAAACTTCCCAAACATTTGGATCCAGCCGTGAAGACTGCGTTTGTAAATAGTCTACGGTAATAGTAATGTGGATAGAGGCGGCGAATATCCTCATCCTCGTATATGTCCTCAGGTGGATACGGAGCCTGGCCAAGTGCGACTGTGCCAAGGGTCTCAGCCGAGACTATATGCAGTTCTTTTTCTCTGCGGGTCTCGTCTTCCAGTTTGCACACCTGCTTGGCCTCTCGCATCTACTCGGATGGCCCATGGGCGCCCTTGCGGTCATCTACGGCTTTGTTGCTCTTCGGTACATAAAAATTGAAAAAAATAAAAATTGTGAATGTTCTGGACGGATCCTGACGCCTTGGTTCTTCTGGCTCACGACGGCCCAGACATCTTGGGCCCTTTTACAAATATTTATGGGTTAATAGTAACAAATGTTCAAGCACATGCTCGCAGAGTTCCTAGGAACCTTCCTGCTGGTCATAGCAATTCTCTTCACGGGCAAGCCGATCATTATCGCCGCAGGATTCCTGCTGGCAATATCCATGATAGGCCCGCTCTCAGGAGGTCACATCAACCCAGCCGTGTCCTTTGCCATGGCGATGAAGGGTGATCTACCGATGATCAAGTTGCCTCAGTATATCTTGGCTCAACTGATGGGCGCGTATGTAGCCCTTGTTGTCTACCGTGGCATTAAGCGGGCGACCTAGACGTCATACTCCCTCTTGGCCAACTCAGTACGGTCAGGCTCCTCCTTGGGTCGTTCTTTCTGGACATCCAAGGCCTCGGACAACTCCTCTACAATCTCCCAAGCCGAACGGCACTCGGGGGTATTTTCAAAATTAAAACAAAGGTTCTGAGCGTGCTTGATAGCATGCTTCACATCACTTGCTTTGATTTTGCGTGGAGTGGCGTGAACCACGGGGGTTCGTGGAATTGTTACACGAAGCATTTATATTTTAGGGGACCAGAGTCTTTACTTGCGCATCATGACGAAAACAATGAATAGAATGGTTAGAAGAATTACGGCAAAATTCATGGGCTGAGCATTGCTCGCCATGTGCTCAACCATTGGGCTCAGATCCATGGCGTCACCCAGGTTGATGCCTGGAGTAGTCGGCTGGTTATTGGCATAGTGCGAGATCTTGCGCATGCGCGTCATACCAGGAACTACGCCCCCCTCCTGAAGGCCCTTGTTCTCGTATATTGCCGGGAAGACGGCCTTGTCGAGAATATCATTGGGGAAATCAAGGTAAGGAGACTTTCCAGCCGTGGGCGGCTTTGTTGGCTTGCCCGTCTTGCCGGCAGAGGCTGATATGCCTGTAGCGGGGAAGTCAGCAGGCTGGTTGTTACTTGGCCAATCAATGTAGCTGTCAGTCATATAAGTACCTGGAACAAAATTCTCGCTCATTAGAGTTCCTGGAGGCGCATACTCCTCTGAATAGCTCATCACCCGCTCCTCGGTAAAATCCTCGTAGTCCTCGTACATTTCAGCGTATTTTGACATTTTGCCCCCTCCAGTTCCACACTTGCGTTTAATATTCGCTTTATGGCACTTGAGTTTTTTATTTTTTTTCCTTTTATTTTTATAAGCATTAGAGCCACATACGTCGGGTGCTTTGTAGCACGGGCCCTTTGAATCACGAAGACCCCCTCCTTTCTTCCTCCTGGCTCCGCCGCCTCCGCCGCCGCCCATACTAGGCATACTTGGAAGTTCTGGAGTGCTAAAAAGACCTCCCATAATTACTATGGTCAGACAAAAAAAGTGGTTGCGTGTTCTGGGAAGGTCTAAAGCCAAGTTGTTCTCTAAGAAAAATGGCTCCCCGGGTCGTCATCAAAGCGAGTGATGTCGCGGCCTGTATCGGCCTGAACCCTTACAAGCCTCCAGATGAGGTTCGAGCCGAGCTCTGGAAAAAGTACTGGCCTGAGACCTTTGAGGGTCTGACGAAGCGTGAAGAGGCCAATGCCTCTCTGGCAAAGTCTTCAGCAGCCCAGAAGATTCTAGCCTTGGCGGTTTCTTTCAAAGCCAAGGACTCCTCAGAGGCCCAGGCAAACTACGAAAAGGCCAAGAAGGATATTGAGATTAATACAACCTTGTCCCCCGAGGATAGGGAGAAAGTCATAGAACATCTTCGATCCACGTGCTATACGACTCACGGTACGCGGTCCGAGGATAAGACGGCCGATAAGGTTACTGAGGAGACGGGCGCGACTCTGTTGCGGGACAACTCTTTCTATACCCTGCCCTTACTGGAGACTGAGGACGGGACGACCTTTTTCGTGACTGGAAAGGTTGACAGGATAGAGGTGGCTCCCGATGGCAGCCGAACTCTGGTCGAGATCAAGAACAGGACACGCGGGCTTTTCAACAGCGTGCGAGAGTACGAGAATGTGCAGATACAGGTATATCTGCGCATGCTGGGACTTGTGCGGGCCAAGCTTATCGAGCAGTACAACAACACGACGGGGACCATGCTGATTACAAGAGATGAGAAGATTTGGGATAACGACATCTGGCCGGGACTTTTAGATTTCGCGATAGATTTGCACGCGCGCGCTACTGGACAAATGTCACTGTCCGCTTAGGACGCTCGACTGGATCGGGCATCGTATTAATAGTAACTGAACCATCAAATAGTTTCTCAAATGTAAGAGGAAACACTTCGTCTGACTCAATGTCCCGCACTAGCCACTCGCCCGTCCCAAGGTCGAACTCCTCGACCTCGCACGTTACATAGCGCGTCTTATTCTTCTGGCGGTTCGCAAAGGTGACCGTCTGGCCAATCAGGGCCTCGCACATATCCTCGTACATATCCAGGGACTTGCGCATCTCCTCGTTCTCGCGGACAAGCTCAACGACAGCAGTAATAGTATCCATTCTATTATTTTAGTGTCTCAACTTTTTATGTAGGCACAGGATAAGATGCGCCGTGGTCTCCTGAAGATCTTTTTGGTCCTTGTGGTCCTGTACCTGCTCCTAAGGGGTGCGAGCAGCGGATTCACCAACCCGATCTACATGCCAGGCTTTGACGAGCGGCGGTGCCCAGGCTGCGTCAAGCAGGCCCGTGAGCACAAGAACCGGGACCTGACCTTTTCCTTCATCAACCCATGGCAGACTGTCGATAATAAAGTTGAGTACTATTAATGAAGCGAGTGGTACTCGTCGCCCTGGCACTCATCCTGCTCTTTATGTACTTGCGCAGCTCAAGCGGCTACAACCAGACCGTCATCTTCGGATCCCCGTCGTGCGGCTGGTGCAAAAAGCAGGTGTCCTACATGGACGCCAAGGGCCTGCCCTATCACTTTGTTGATTGCGGGCAGAACGCCTGTCCAGACTTTGTGAATGGCTACCCAACTATGATTGTAAATAATAAAATCACTTATGGATATACAGAAATATGAGTCTTAGGAACATCATTCTTCTGTCCTTTGCCGAAGTTCTTGGTGACTTTGGCTTCAAGTCCTTTGCCCGAACCGGAACCAAGGCATCCTTTGCACAAGGATCTCTTGGGTACGTTGCAGTTATATACTTTTTGATAAAGAGCCTCAAGCAAGGGAATGTTCTTTATGTTAATGGCATGTGGGACGGGATCTCAGCCATTATAGAATCCGTTGCGGCCTATCTCATACTAGGGGAGAGACTCAATAGACCTAGTGAATACGCGGGACTTGCTTTGATTATAGTAGGTATACTTATGTTACACGCTCCCGAAGGTTCTATACCATATTAAACACGAAGCTGACCGAGTACCACTCGTCGGGCCGCGCCCTGCATCGCTTGCCCGCCTGCGCCCCCCGCTCTATTCTTGGATACTTGGTCGTAAACTCCTTCTTCGGCTCGTCGATCCACGAACACCTGCCAATGTGGCGGTCGCTAAAGTACTCGTCGGTCTCCATCAGCCAGTACTCCAACTCATCAGGCTCCACCTCATAGCTCTTTAGAAAGTTTGAGGTTTTCTCAATATCTCTCAGATCCTCCATAAGACTGTCCATGATCATCTTACGGAGATTCTTCGACTTGACCTCGGCGCAAAACTCAAACGCCTCTTCAATCGCCTCGGTAAACGCCTGGTCAATAACCTCTGTGCAGCGCGTCTCCCGAGCCTCTGTGTCCCATTCGTCGCGGACCTTTGCGAATCCCTTGAAGTGGATAGGCTTGCGGCACATAGGACATCCAGTGCCCGTACCCTTCAGGTACCAGGTCTTGATACATCCGTTACAGAACGCGTGACCGCAGGTCAGCTTGCAGAAAGAGCCAGACTCACAGTAGCACACGGAGCACTCCATTGCTACTGTAGGCAAATCTTTGTTTTGTGAAGAAAAAGGGTCTCGCTGAAGTACCTGTGGACACAGAACCTCTTTTCTCCATGGTTTAGAGATTTCGTCTCAGCTTGTAGTAAGATGCTGGCTCCTCCCCGCCCACGCCCTGTCCTCGAT
>Ga0208106_1000133_pt1 | contig 29524 bp, 39 predicted proteins | sample CryBogCBE25Jul08_FD_184577 | JGI IMG/M metagenome (GOLD analysis project Ga0208106, IMG submission 184577) | Freshwater microbial communities from Crystal Bog, Wisconsin, USA - CBE25Jul08 (SPAdes) | ecosystem: Environmental > Aquatic > Freshwater > Lake | place: Crystal Bog, Wisconsin, USA...
TTTAGCTCAGTTGTTTAGAGCGCTTCCTTGCCAAGGAAGAGGTCGAGAGTTAGAGTCTCTTAACCCGCACCAATTTGTATTATAAGAGCTTGTGACAGCTCTTTTTATATTCAATGAGAGTTTTGCTGATATTCTCACCCCAAATTTTAAAACTGTCGTGGCACAATTGATGGTTAAGTTAATTAATACTTTGAAATTGTTAAGTAGTATTTTTTATTGCAATTCTTTCAAGAATAAGCTTAAAAAGTTATAATGATTTCATATGAGCTTTATTCCACTTCAACCAACGGGTTCGACTGCGCCAAGTGCTGCGAATGAACAAGGGTTAATTGCTATAACTGGTTCTTCGACCTTTCCTGCTACTCAAGCAAATGGAAACTTAGTAGGAGCAATGGGAGATAAGATAGGCCGTGCGGTCGTTGTCCCACAAGCTTCGAGAGATTTAGTTGGTGCTGGTACAGGTTCGGGCGCTGTTTCAGTAACTTCAGCAAGCGCTACAACTGTAATTTCAGCACCATCTTCAGGTATTTATGCAGATATCTCTGAAATATGGTTTACGAATACTTCATCCACTTCAGTTTCAGTGCAGTTGTCTGATGGCACAAAATCGTACTATTTCTATGCTCCTGCTTCAGATATGCGTGGTGCCGCATTTCAGGTTCCTCTTCCGGCTACCTCAGCGGCAACGGGTTGGACCGTAACCTTATCTACATCGATAACGACTTTATATGTAAATGTAATTTATATTTTGAATAAATAGGAGATTGGATTGCATGAGCCTTAAGCATCCTTCATCAAAACAAAAAAATAATCTTAATTTAGTTGGTAAAGATATTGGAGTTCAATTGGATGCAAATGGCAATTTAGTACCAGGCCAATTGCAGCCAGCTGGAGCAACGAAATCAAATTTGGAAAAAGACGGAGCACTTTTGAGTGTTGAAAATGATAATATTAGCGCTTCAAATCAAATTCATCCAATGGTGGGCTTGAGCAACGGAACAGTTGTTGATAATGAAGAAATTGTGTATGAATACGATGATGCCGGAGTATTTAAGGGTTGGCACAAGAAAGCACTTTAGGTTAAGAAATGTCTACAACTGTTACTTTTACTGAATTTAATGGAGCAAGCGCAACTCCTACGACAAATCGTACTGAAATGAATCTCAAAAGTATCGATGATAGTACGTCTTCATATCAGGTTAATACCATAGTTGCAAATAGCAATAGTTTTACAAAATATCAGGCACCACTACATTCTGGAACTTACAACACACTTAACGGAGCAACATTTAAAATATCTTCAAATACTCCTGGTACTGGCATAACAATCACTGGATCACTGCAATCCACCTATGTTACGCCATCTCAAGTTGCATCGGGTGATTCTGCCATGAGCTTGGTTGGTTTAGTCGGAACTTTTCGCGCCACTTCACCCTTTGGTACTGGCGGCGTAGCAGGGTATACCGCGGGAGGCAACGTCTATGCAAGTGCTCTTCGATTACAAATGCAAACTACTTCTAGCGCAAGTACTGGTGACACGAGCCCTGTAACTATTACATATATGTGGTCTGAAAGTTAAAAATTATATGTATTTGGAAGTTGAGTTTAGTGACGGATTTATATTAAATCAACTTAAGCAAAACGACATTTCTTTGTTCGATGCCAGTAGAAATACATTTTACGATATAGTAAATAAGCTTTGTGAACTTGAACATGGGAAAATGAAAAGACTTAGTTTGTTTAAAGATAGTAGAGAATATTCTATAGATTGGACCGTAGTTCCGAGTGATGCAAAGCCAGTCTGTCTAAAAACATTTTCTATGGATATTAATGGTATCGATGCGCATGTTAAAAAAATGGTAAATGTTGAATTTGGGTACGAATATGTTGATGTAAAAACAAAAAAAATAATCCGTTCGGTTGAGGTTATATCGTGAGTATTGTTTTAAGAGGCACGAGGGCTCAGAACTTGTCTAGTCTTACTACGGCTAGCAATGTCTCCCTTCCCGTTAGTACAAATACAGGTGACACGATTATAGTTGTCGTTGCGGCTGCGGGCAATAATAGCTATGCGGGAAGCGGAGCTGGTGCTGCGTGGGTTAATCCGGTAAATAAGGCTGGAAACGCACCTACCCTTACTGTCATGATTGGTTACAACACAACGGCCGGGCAATCTACCTTTAAATTTGCAACACTTGGTGGTACATCGGGATCAGCATATATCGCGGTTTATTCTGGTTTGAGAGCAACTTCTAGCCCTGTCCTGCAAGCATCGAGCGCACAAAATTCTGCAATTTTTTTGAATAGCTTTACCGTTGGTAACTTAATTCTATTTGCTGACGGCGGATTTACTATGTCTGGTAATCTAGGCTCGTTAGCCTTAAATCCTGGTGGCGCAATTCCCGTCACTTATTTGGGTATTTCAAATTATAATTCACGTTCAGTTGACCTTAGCTCGTTGATAGTTTCGGGTACGTATGTAAATATGCCACCAAATTGGTCAAATTATAATGCAAGTGGTGTTGGAATGATTGAGTTGGCGGCATTAAATGCACCTAGCTATACAAAAAATTCAGCAACCACAACGAGTGTTTCGCGTATATCTTTGAGTGGTACCTCGTCGCAAGCTAGTTTCAGTAGGATAATTACGATTAAAACTAAAACTTTTGTTGTTGCTTCTGCTGGCAGTGGTCAATGGGCGCCACCAGCGGGGGTTACTTCTGCAACAGTTGAACTTTGGGGTGCAGGAGGGGGCGGTGGCGGAGGTGATCAAAATAACTGGGGCTTAGGTGGAGGAGGTGGCGGTGGCGGCTATAGTATTAAAAAAGTATCCATTAACCCTAGCTCAACTTACACTTATACTGTAGGTACTGGAGGTGCCGGAAATTCATCTGGTATTGACGGAACTCATGGCGGAATTACATCTTTTTCGCAAGACGGTGTAATTATTTTTGATGCAACCGGCGGCGGCGGTGGAGGTGGTGGTGATCAATCCAGTGGTAATAATGGTATTAACGGTGGAACTAATTATCCACTTTATGTAGACGCTAATTATGTTGGTGGGATTGGCTCTTTTAGTGCTGGGGGCGCTGGGGCGACAAGTCTAAGCAATGGCATGCCGGGCTCTGCGGGTGGTCAAAATCTAAATGGACTCGGTGCAGGAGGCACCGGCAGTAATTTTGAAGCATTTGGATCTGATGGTGGTTCTCCTGGAGGTGGCGGAGGTGGATCGTACGATTATGGTTATCAATCTGGCAATGGAGCTGATGGAATGATGATAATAACGTACGTGGTAAATAATAATTATTCCGGTGGATTTTCTATGCTGGGAATAGGATGATTTAAAAGTTACCAAAATCAAATGAGCTTAATAATTCAAATTATTTTTTAAAATTAATGCTAGCGGCTAATAGATTACCGAAAAGTTAAGAATAGCTTAGGTACTTAAGAATTTACTATAACAAAAATGCATACTGATTGTGAAAATATAGCTTTGCAGTGTGGATATAGGGTGTATAGCCCATAGTTTTTATATAATATGCCAATTTGTTCCATCACTTACAACTGAAACACATGCATATTGTACCTGAATTACTACAGAGATACTGTCGTCAATTTTTTGAGAAGACGTGGTATTGATTGTGACTGTATTAGGTGAACCGTCAGTTTTTTTTATGTTATAGATATTGTATGTGGCAGTTGCATCAGGTAGCACTATACTTACAGCACCATTGGTAGAATCCACTAATGCAGTTTGGCCAGGATTTGGCGCAAGAGTCGCAGGGCTACTTGCATATGTTATGAGCCGAATTTGCGTAAGATAACCATTTTGAGCAGATGTAGTAGCGCCAGTGGTGACGTTTACGAGTGATTGGGCCAAAAAATTATTGAGAACTGTGCCCCAAGCACCATCATCACCGCTTACTTGCGGTAGTCTTGCAGCAATACCAGCCATTATAAAATACACCTCATATTGATTAAATTTTAACATAAGTTAAATGTGGTCATCAAACATTAGTGACTATGCTGCTCTCTATAGCATAGAAAGTTGTTAAGCATATGCACATTTGGTATGATTATAAGTAATTATTCAATAATCATAATTTTGGATAATGAAAATTCATTATGAAAAAATATTTTTTTATTATTCCTGCATTTTTCCTACTATTGTTTGCGCTACCCTCGACAATAGTTTCCGCGGCAACATCTACAACTACAATTAATGTTGCAGTCGCCTCAGTTATTACGATTTCCAGTGGCGGTACGTTGAATCTTTCAGTAACCCCGTCTGGGTCTGGCGCACAAACAGTTGGAAGTGATACAGTCACAATCAGCACAAATGATAGTGCTGGGTACTCGCTAAAAATTTCAAATTCATCCGCCTCTACTGCAAACCTAATTTCTGGAAGTAATACAATTAGTCCATCAGCAGGAACACAAGCTAGCCCAACCGTTCCTCAATCTGTCAATAGTTGGGGTTACTGTGTCACTGGCGTTGGTGGTTTTGCGTGCCCGTCAGTAGCTTCTGCTAGCCAGGCTATTAGCAATACATATTCATTTGCAGGTACGCCACTTTCCGCTTCACCAAATACACTTAAAGTAACAGCCACAACTGCAACGAATGATACTACTGTCGTATGGTATGGAGTCAGCGCTGATACTACGAAACCGTCCGGTACTTATGCTTCAACCGTAACTTACACAGGAATTGCCAATTAATGGATAGCTTGCTAAAAAGAAAAATAACGAGGGGTGGTTTTTTTGTTCTAATTTGTCTTTCTTTTTTGCTTCTATTGCCAAAAGTATATGCACAGTCAGCCACATCACAACAAAGTTTAACGTTATCGCCAACATCAAATATTCAATCATTTGACAAAGGAGCTTCTTCAAACGGAACTGTCCAAGTTATTAACCAGGGATCCGCAGCGTATGATTTTTCTGTTTATGCAACACCATATAGTGTTTCTGGAGAAGACTACCAACAGGATTTTAGTCCAATTCCAGGTGCAATAAATATTGCCAGCTGGTTTAATTTTCCAAGCACTACTTATCATATTAATCCGGGTCAAACAGTAGCGGTACCATATACCATTAATGTTCCATCAGCAGTGCTTTCAGGAGGATATTATGGGGTAGTCTTTGCAGAAATTCAAAACCCCCAGGTGGTTAATGGAGTAACTATTAAAGACAGACTCGGTTCGATCTTCTATCTTACCGTCAATGGGCCGGCGGTTAATCAGGGAAGTTTACTGAGCTGGGATACAAAGCCTTTTCAGAAACCAAATTTAACAGGTTATGTTCGTGTTGCAAATACCGGTACGCTCCATTTTTCTGCAAGTGTGAATGCAACAGTCAAAGACATGTTTGGTTTTACTAAACTAAATTTCTCGAGCGTTAAAGAAATTCTTCCTCAGACTATAAGGAGGATACCTATTGAGTGGAAAAATACTCCTTTCATGGGTCTTTATAAGATAAATGGATCAGTCACGTATCTTGGTAAAACGAGCACGCTCGGCACGAAATATGTAATTGTGATGTCGCAACTTGCTCGCTATATAATAGGTGGAATTGCTATACTTCTTGTATTGATACTTTTAATCCATGAGATTACAAAGCATCGAAGAAACAAGAAGAAGAAAAAGCATGGCCCAAATAAGAACAAGAAGAAGTAAATCGGTAGCTGCATTTATTTGGGTAGTTTTATTTTTAACAATAAGCCCTTTAGCAAAAGCTGACACTGCCGTTAGCGTAAAAATATGCCAAAAAATGGTTACACCTAATTTTTCAAATGCCGATAAATCTTATATTCATACGGCCAGAAAATTCTTTGTAGTCGAGGGCAATAGTGGTGAAAAAGCTACAGTGAGCGAAGTGGTTAAAAATAACGGCACTGTCATTTACACTGGAGACTCTTTAAGTAATGGAAATTTCAAACATGAAGTTCAACTTAAAAAAGGAGACAATAGTATTACTGTTACTGCGCTAGACGCATGCGGCAACATCAAAACCTCTGAAATGCTTCTTGTAAATAAGGACGATGGGCAAAAACCACTATCTGTGTTGTCGCTACTTTCTCGAAGCTTAACTATTGAAACGCATTTACTAACATGGATGGTTTCTAAATTGTGATAAAAAAAATTATCATAGCATCCCTAGCACTATTTTTTTTCCTCATTCAGCCTACAGTTTTCGCTAATTCAACGTATGGTAGTGGAAATTATGGCGATTGTCAGTACTCCTCATGTTCAATAACAATAACAAGTAGCGCGGCAGTCGGGCTTAACCTTACTCCATCTAGCTCGGGTAGTTGTGCGATAGGATCAGATTCAGTTATCGTAACAACCCATAATACCAATGGCTATTTTCTTCAACTTAGCGCCACTACATCCCAAACAAGCCTGAATAACGGCCCCAGTACTATTCCATCTACATCGGGGACGTTTGTAGCCCCAGCAGCTCTAACGACCAATACATGGGGGTTTCGGGTTGATGGGCAAGGGGGTTTTGGCGCAGGCCCGACCACTAATTTAACAAACCCAAGTCTTTCTACATTTTCGGGTCTTTCGATAGCGCCAGGGTACACTATTAAAACAACAACAACACCAACGCCTAAAAATACTGGAGTAGATATCGGAGACACTACTGTAGTGTGGTATGGGGTTTGCGCTGACTCGAGTAACAAGAACGGCACATATTCAGATAGCATTACTTATACAGCTACAGCGAATCCTTAAAAAGCTTGTTGCCACTTGATATATGCTTATGGCGACTATATACTCTAAGTAGAATAAACAGTAAAGGAAGTGCAATGTTACATAATTTCGCGATACTAGACTTAAATGCTCCAGAGCTTGTAATAATTCTCCTTATACTTATACTCCTCTTTGGCGGGAAAAAATTACCTGAATTATCTAAAAGTGTCGGTGAATCTTTGAGAGAATTGAAAAAAGGGCTTAATAGCGAAGATGAAAAGAAACCAACAAAAAAAGAAAATGAAAAACTATCTAAGACAACAAAAACTGATAAAAAATCCTAAATATATTCCTACCTTCTCAGATCATTTAGCAGAACTTCGTTCCAGATTATTTGTAGTTGCTTTATGTATATCTCTCGCAACTTTGGCAGGATATTTTGTGCAACAACAATTAATAGGAATTATGTTACGACCCGCGAAAGGACAAGCGTTTATATACACTTCGCCGACTAGTGGCATTAATTTTCTTTTTCAGGTTTGTTTGTATTTTGGAATTTATATTAGTTTGCCGGTTATTATCTTTAATATTCTAAAGTTCTTACATCCACTCTTTAATGCAAAAATCGATAAGCTAATTTGGCGTTATAGTTTGTACTCTTTCTTGCTGGCAACCATAGGGGTACTTTTTGGGTATTTTGCAGGCTTACCCTTTGCATTACATTTTCTTGGAGCTCAATTTACTTCTAGTCAAATACAAGCTTTATATACCATTAATGAATATGGTGCATTTGTATCATTTTATTTGCTAGGGTCAGCCATGTTATTCCAATTATTCTTAATTTTAATTTTAATTAATCGAATAAAGCCTTTGCAGCCCAAAAAACTTTTCAAATACGAGAAGTACGTTATTGCAGGAGCGTTTATCGTATCATTTTTAATGGTACCGGCGCCAAATATAATGAACCAAATTGTTTTAGCGGTGCCAATCATCGCTATGTATCAATTGGCAATTCTAATTATTGCTATAACTAACAGAGGAAAAAACAACAAAATAATGGTTGCTGAAACAAGCGTGCTTTCTGAAACCAGAAGAGAGCCGATGAAGCCGGTACTTATAAGTGATATCATTAGAGCATAAGCGCTGAGAAAAGTAGTATTTATGAATAAACGACTGAATGAAATCATGTCCAAGGAAATGACCCGAAAACAATTTATTGGTGTTTTGGGCGCGGCAATTTTAGCTGTTTTTGGTATCACTAGTATTTTAGATATATTATCTGGTAATTCTAAGGTTGAGCCTGTTTCAAAGTATGGTTATGGTACTGGTCCCTACGGCGGTACCAAAGACAAACTTCAATAAACCATACTTCATCATTTATTATCTTTTTTAATAAATTGTGGTATTGTATTTTTTATGCACAATAATCTTAACTCTCTGATACATATAGTGACTTTCGAAAAAGATGATTTCAAAACAATCAATGAATCTACTATTCAAGAATATGGCAATACCTTTGAAAAACTTTCCCTCGCTAATCCTTCGGAAGGTTTCTTTTTGTTGGAAGAAGCACTACATAAATATACAGATATTATTCCCAACATAGTCACTTCAACTGCAATCGGAGGACTGGTAAGTACTGAAATGGATGGAGATACAACTGCTCGAGCCGCTTTACTCAGAGCTATAGACGCAAATTTTGAAGGAATTGAACCAGTGAAGCCAGCGCTGCTAATCATGTCATATTTTCAAAAATCGGTATCTCAGCGCAAAATTTTTTCTCAGACTAGCTATCGAAAAACTGTAAACACATTCAGCGTAGCCGTAGAGCCACAAGCGTCTCTATAGGAAAGCATCTGAATATGGAAAAAGACATTACTGTTAAGGATTTTTTTTCCGAAACACCACCCGATCGTATTATTGGAGTTGAATCTGAAATAACAATTCAAATAAACCCTGATAGCGAATTATTCAACGATGAAAATCGATTTTTGAATGATCAAGTAATTCGCGACGCAGGATTCAGTTGTGCAGGATATGGTTATTTAGATTCTGGCGGTAGAGCCTACCTTGACATGCAAAACTTAGAGATCGCAACCGCAGAATGTCTTGGCCCTAGACAGGCTGCAGCGGCTGATTACGCTGGAATATTGCAAATCGTAGATATAATCTCAGCCTCTAATCTTGAACATGAAGGTTTATTCAGAAATACAGGTTCTATTATTAAAGGTGTTTCGGATACGACGGGGTACCATGAAAATTATTTAATACCTCGATCGATTACTGCTGATATAGACTTTATGACAATTCTTCCTTCACTCTGGGCTTCAAGAGTATGGTCCGGTGCTGGAATAGTTAATGATCGTTTTGAGTTATCTCAAAAGATTTCAGGCATTGGTTTTCAAACTATTACGGGTGAACTTTCACAACGCATAACGCACGGGTCTAAGCCAATGGCAATTGTGCCTCCGGAGGGGGCTGACCAGGACACTGTAACTCCAGGAGGGGATTACGCGAGGCTTGAAGTGCGTTTTGCGGATGCAAATTTTTCTAAAACAATTAATTTTTTGGATCTTGCCACAACTTCGCTCATGCTTAGAATCGTGGAACACAAAGATAAGCTTAATAATGATGTATTAATAGGAAAATCATTTGAAAGTCCAGGCTATGCAGCGGAATCATTTTCTAAAGATTTAGGGTTTACGAAAACCATGGAGACCCTAGACGGAAATGTAATATCTGCTGTTAATTATCAGGAAATTTTACTAGAACAGGCATATATTTTAAATGAGAATATTGAATTACCAGAAGACGAACGAATAGCTTTGCCGCTATGGGGCCACGTAATCGATCAATTAAAATTAGCAGACTTAAATAAGGGTGAATACGCAGGACTACTTGAACTTGCGGATTTTGCCATACGTCATTTTTATTTGAGAAAAAGATTTGATGAAAATCAGATAAATAGTTTTAACGCAGATGTTGTCGCCGCAACCTTAACGTGGGATCGTATTTCTCCTTCAGGGCCTGCCATGCGGTATTGGGATAAAATCGAATCTCCCTATATATCTTATTCTGAAATCTTAAAACTTTATAATACTCCTCCATGCACACGTGCGACCGCCCGTGGAAGTATGATTAGGGATAATCATGGTGAAAAAAATGCTAGTTGGAACTATTTAAAAACTAAAAATGGAGACTACTATCGTTTTGACGATCCATACAGCACAAAGGCTGAATTGGAAGAGTTTTAGCAATGTTGTTTTATCGTCACGCATGTTCTCTGTTATAATCTACATTGCTGGCGCCTTGGCGGAGTGGTTACGTGGAGGTCTGCAAAACCTTTTACACCGGTTCAATTCCGGTAGGCGCCTCCAATTGCTATAATAGATAGCACAGAAATGGGCGAGTGGCGGAATTGGTATACGCGACGGACTTAAAATCCGTTGCCGCAAGGCTTGAGGGTTCGAGTCCCTCCTTGCCCACCATATAAATAACCTGGTTTTAGCCGGGTTATTTTAGTTTAAAAGTTGTATAATAGAAGTATTAAATGGGTAAAATACATGGCTAAAAATAAAGCTACTAAGCCGGTTATAAAATCTGTTCCACGATCTGTTGTTGGAACAGGAAAGTTGTTTCAAAAATCTTACGGAACTATGTTGCTTCATAGGAAGAAATTACTAGGGGTGATCCTTGTCTATGCAGTGCTTTATTTTGTTTTTGTCATGGGCTTTTCACTTACTTCAAGCATGGGTAGTGCGGTGAATAGTAGCACGTCAAAAATAAACCAAACGAGCACTCTACTTTCTTATGCTATTTCTAATATGTATAACGGCAATAGTCAATCGGATGCAGTAGTATTAACCCAATTACTGTTATTTTTGATTGCTGTTATGGCCATAATCTGGCTGCTTAAGAATCTTAGTGAAGGCAAAAATGTTAAGGTACTGGATGCATTCTATGAGGGAACAGCGCATTTCATCCCTACCCTAGTTGTAGCGACAGTACTTGTTCTTGCACTTATTCCTGCGCTAATCGCTGGAGCTTTTTTGAGTGTTGCGCTAAAGAGTAGTGGATCATCAATGGAAACTACGCTCGTCTTTCTAGTATCTGCGCTAACTCTTTTCTTCGGACTCCTGCTTTTTACGATGCTATGGCCGGCATTTTACATAAGCGCTACAACTCGAGTGCGTCCGATGAAAGCCCTTAAGCAATCGATTGCTCTTACAAAATTAAGAAGAACAAAGGTATTAGGAAGAATAACAATTCTTTTTATTACACTTATTTCTTTATTCCTTGTAGTGCTTTACCTGTTTGCAGTGATTAGTACAAGTTTGATTCCTTACGTACTATTCGTTCTAGTATTTGGCATATTCTTATTCAGCCAAGTATATCTTTATGAACTGTATAGGAGCTTGGAGTGAATGAAGTAGAAAAAATAAAAAAACTCCGGGACAAACTTAATACTTATTCTCACGAATACCATGTTCTCGATAAACCATCTGTTTCTGACGCAGTTTATGACACACTTTTTTCTGAGCTAAAGAAACTAGAAGTTGCATATCCAGAATATATTACCGAAGATTCACCAACGCAAAGGGTAGGTGGGCAACCACTTGATTCATTTGAAAAAGTAGAACACAAAACCCGCATGGTAAGTCTTAATGATGTTTTTGAAGACGCTGAAATAAATAAATGGGTCCAGCGAATCACAAAGCTTGAAGCGGCCTCCGAAACTGCAGAATTCTGGGGTGATATAAAAATGGATGGGCTGGCATGCTCACTTATTTACGAAAACGGTCTCCTAAGGAAAGCGGTGACACGTGGTAATGGATTTATAGGTGAAGACGTTACAGCGAACTGTAAAACCCTTAAGAGTATTCCACTTAAATTACACGGAGATAATTTATTTTCAAGAGGAAGAACTGAAGTACGTGGTGAAATCGTAATGTACAAAAAGGATTTTGAAGAACTAAACGCAAAGTTAAATTTGAAAGATGAAGCTACTTACGCTAATCCGCGAAATTTAGCAGCAGGTACTATTCGTCAACTTAACCCAGCTGTAGCAGCGAGTCGTAAACTTTATTTTCGAGCTTATGATCTTTTGAGAGACGAAATTGCTGAAATTATTACTCAAGAAGCTGCCTATGCAGAGCTTAAGCACCTTGGATTCATAGTGAATGAAGGTGCTCGGAAACTTAAAAATATTGCAGATATAAAAGATTTTATAGAAAAGTGGCGTGATAAGAGGCATGAACTGCCATTCAATACAGACGGGCTTGTTTTTAAGATAAACAACAGAAATTTGTATGAACGGCTTGGAATAGTAGGAAAAAATCCAAGGGGTGCAATTGCATTTAAATTCCCCGCTGAACAGTCATCTACAAAATTGATTGATATTTTTATTAGTATTGGTAGAACTGGTGCAGCGACACCAGTAGCGGTACTTGAGCCTGTAGTCGTTGCGGGCAGTACCGTTCAGATGGCTACACTTCACAATGAAGATGAGATTGAGAAGAAAGATTTGAGGGTAGGTGATACGGTTATTATTCAAAAAGCTGGTGATATTATTCCTGAAGTTGTAGAAGCTGTCATTTCTCTGAGAGATGGATCTGAAAAACGTTTTGTTATGCCCGATAAGTGCCCTGATTGCAATACAAAGCTCGAAAAGCCCATAAATGAAGCAGTTTGGCGCTGTGTTAATAACAATTGTCCAACGCGAACATGGCGGCACATCGAACATTTTGCTTCCAAGCAGGCACTTGATATAGATGGTTTGGGCGAGAAAAATGTTAAAGCGCTTCTAGAGGCAGGTCTTATACGCGATGCTGCCGATCTTTATTCGTTAGACGAGGCCCAACTTCTTAAGCTAGATCGGTTTGCGGAATTAAGCGCAAAAAATTTGATATCAGCAATTCGTGAAAAAAGGAATCCACCACTTTCTAAATTTATTTTTGCGTTGGGTATTCGTCATGTAGGAGTACAAACAGCGTCAGATCTTGCTAATTATTTTAGAAATCTTGATAATATTCTTCAAGCTACAACTGAAGAATTATCTTCAGTTGATGGAATCGGAGTGGTTGTTGCAGAATCAATTTCCGCATGGGCGAGTGAACTCTTGAACCAAGAACTAGTAAAGAAATTTAATAAAAATAAGGTAGTTATTCAAGAGGTTAGATTGCCAGCGGTTGGTAATTTAAGTGGTAAAAGTTTCGTTATTACTGGGTCACTTGAAAGCATGGGACGCGAAGCTGCAGCAGATAGAATTCGAGAAAGAGGTGGAACATTTCAGAGTGCCGTCAGCAAGAATACTACTTATCTTGTCGCAGGAGAAGCAATTGGTGAAAGTAAGCAAAAAAAAGCCGATAAATTCGGAATAGAAATTATTGACGAACAAACATTTTTGAAGCTACTTGACAGTTGATTAGTATAAGCGTTATATAGGAGTATGAATCTCGCGCAGACTGCGCGGCTTTAAAATAAAAACTATCCAAAAAACAGAATATATTAAGGCCGCCGGGTGGGCCTGCGCGATATTTATTCAGGAATGAAGAGTAATGAAAAAAACAATTGTAATAACAGGTGCAAGCGATGGCATCGGGAAAGAGGCTGCTCGTCAACTCCTTGCGCTTGGTCATCAAGTGATTGTCATAGGTCACTCACCCGAGAAAACAAAATTAGTGGCCCAAGAACTCGGAGTTCATACTTACACAGCTGATTTTGCTAAATTAGATGACGTCCGAAAACTGGCTACTAATTTAAGAAAAGATTTTCCTAAAATTGATGTACTCGCCAATAATGCTGGTGGTATTTTTGGCAATAGAGAACTAACAGTAGACGGTCATGAAAAAACAATGCAAGTCAACCATCTGGCACATTTTTTATTAACGAACCTCCTGATGGATATTTTAATTAAAAATAATGCTTCGATTATCAATACTTCAAGTATTGCTAATCGAGTACTCAGTGACTTTGACATTAATGATCTTGAGCTAACAAAAAAATATTCGCCACAGATTGCTTATGGAAATGCAAAACTTGAAAACATTCTTTTCACTAAAGAGTTGCATAATCGCTTCCATAATTCAGGAATAACTACTGCTGCATTTCATCCGGGTAATGTTGCCAGTAATTTCGCAAGTGATACCACGAGTCTTATGAAATATGCATACCACACACCAATTAAAAAATTGTTTTTAATTTCTGTAAGAAAAGGTGCGGAGACCCTAGTGTGGCTTGCGGATAAATCTGGAGATTTAGATTGGAAGTCTGGTGAATACTATATAAAGAAAAAGATATCGAATAAAGTTGATGAAAAAGCACTTGAACCATCAATTCAAAAATCACTATGGAATCAATCTGCTCAATTTGTGTATATAAAATAGGTATAATTAAACTATGTTGTATAAAAGAATTATTACGAAAAAAGTTAAAGATACATTTTTTGATGTAGAAAATCATAATTATAATAAAGTTCTTGGGGGTATCAGTAGTAACGTAATTCATCATTTTGCTGGTGATCATGCATTAGGTGGAACCCGTCATGATAAAGATGCCTTAAGAAAATGGTTTGAAAGATTAGGCAGAGTTCTACCTAAGCTTACATTCCAGGTTAACGATGTTGTAGTAAAAGGTTTTCCTTGGAATACATTAGTAATTGCCAGATGGGTGGCGACGACCAAGCTTATTAATGGACAAAAATATGTAAATCCAGGCGTCCATTTTATTTCCATCCGGTGGGGTAAAGCATATAAATTTGATGTTTATGAAGATACGCAGGTTGTTGCAAACGGTCTGGCTCAGCAGGCAAAATATGGAATCAAAGAAGCAGTAGCCGAAAAAATAGAAAGCTAAAAATTGTGGTGGAGCATAAGGGATTCGAACCCTTGACCTCTTCCATGCCATGGAAGCGCGCTAGCCAACTGCGCCAATGCCCCGTGGTTTGTAATTATAGCTAAAGCAGACTTCTCAAACAACACTACTCTAGTAAAAGATGAGGCTCATAGATTATACTAATGGTAATGCAAAACGTAACAAAAACTGAAGCAGAGCGCAGAGTTGCTGAAGAAATAAAAAAAAATAGTTCAAAAAAAATTCTATATCTTTTGAGTGGCGGTTCAAGTGCTTCAATAGGCGTAGCTGCGCTGAGCATGCTCGATGATTCAGTGAGAAAAAATATGTCAGTCGCTATGGTTGATGAACGATTTGTTCCCTACGATTCCGAAGACTCAAACGCTCACTTGCTTAAGACACTCGGGTTACTAAATTATGTATCTAAATTCGAAGAAATATTGGAAGTGAATGCTGGGATTAATCGCAATCAAACGGCAATGAACTATGAAAGCAAGCTAGCAAGTATTGTAGAAACATCAGATTATATAATCGCAGTTTTGGGTATTGGTGCCGATAATCATACAGCAGGAATATTGCCAGGGATCAACTTCAATGATTCTACTAATCTTGTGGTTGATTATTCCTCAGACACTTTTGAGAGAATTTCTATCAGCCCACATTTCATTAGCTCAATTGATATGATTTTTGCATATATTGAAGGTGATGAAAAAGAATCTGCTGTTATGGCGGTTTCCGAAGTTCATGATCCAGTAGATTATCCATCGCAACTTATCAAAAATGCAAAACAATATGAGATACTTTATAACAAGGGGAAACTAGAATGAAAATAGGATTTATTGGACTCGGAAAAATGGGTTATCAGATCGTAAAGAAACTTTCTGAGGCTGGTCACGAAATGGTTGTACTTGATGTAGATTCGACGGCCGTTGAAAAAGCAGTACAAAGTGGCGCTAAAGCTGCCACAAGCAGACAAGAATTGGTAACTATGCTTGGGGAGAATCCGGTTATATGGCTTATGATTCCTTCAAACTTCACTTCAGACGAAATTGACGCCTTCCTACCTCTCTTGCCCGAAGGCGCTCTTTTAATTGATGGCGGAAATACTAATTTCAATGAAACCATGAGCCATGCCGAGAAACTTGCAGCTCAAAATATAGATATGATGGACGTAGGGACAAGTGGCGGCGTTATGGGACTCAGTAATGGTTTTAGCTTAATGGTTGGTGGATCTCAGGAAAATTACGAAAGAATGATACCAGCCTTTGATATTTTAGCTGCACCCAAAGGTGCGCATGCGTACATGGGTGAATCAGGTCGTGGCCATTTCGTTAAGATGGTTCACAATGGTATAGAATACGGAGTTATGCAAGCTATGGCAGAAGGCTATCAGCTCTTAAAAGAGGGCCCGATGGAAGGCCTCGATATGGAAAAGATAGCAGAAGTATGGCAGCATGGCAGCATCGTAGAATCGACACTCAATAAACTTATGGTTGAGATTTATCAGGAAAATCCAAGTCTTGAAGGTGTTGACGGCTATGTAGCTGATTCTGGTGAAGGCCGATGGACGCTTGATTCTGCACGCATGAGCAACGTTAAAATGCCAGTGCTTGAAGATGCGTTAAAAGTAAGATTTGACAGCCAAAATGGTGAAGTGTCTTACGCAACGCAAATTTTAGCAGCGTTAAGAAATAAATTCGGTGGGCATAGTATTAATAAGTCCTAAAGAAGGGTTATAAGATGGCATTAACGAATAATTCAAACGGAACTGTCTTAGTGATTTTTGGTGCTACCGGAAATCTTGTTCAGAATAAATTACTTCCAGCGATATATCATCTTCTCAAAGGCAACCTCGTCCCTGAAAAGTTTGAAATAATTTTCGTTTCTAGAAATCCTGACGTAACAAAGGAATCAATACTAAAGAAAATTGATGATGAACCAATGCGAAAAGGACATCAAAATATACAAGAAATAACTGATCTTTTTAAGAATAGATCGAGAGTATTAACACTAGATAGTGAAAACCCCGAAGATTTCTTCTTATTAAAGAACGTACTTCAAGAGATTGATAGAAAAAATGGTGAAAAGCTTAACCATCTTTATTATCTCGCAGTACCACCATCGATTTTCAAGAGTGTTATTACTTGTCTTGCGAATGCTGGGCTGAACAAGGAATCTGGAAATATTTCCCAAAGAATATTAGTTGAAAAACCATTTGGGACTAATCTAGCAAGTGCTAAAGATCTAGTGAGTTTTATAAAAAAATATTTTAAAGAAAATCAGGTGTATCGTATTGACCATTATCTTGCCAAAGAAACGGCACAGAATTTACTTACCTTTCGTTTCAGTAATCCTTTAATTGAAGGAATTTGGAATCGTCAATTCGTTGACTATATTCAAATCACTGCTGCTGAAGAAGTTGATATAGAGGGGCGTGCAGTATTTTATGAAGGGATGGGAGCGCTGCGTGACCTCATACAGAGTCATTTACTACAACTTATGGCTCTTACCATGATGGATGTTCCTCAACCAATGAAAGCCAAAGATCTTCATAAGGAGAAGCTCTTACTTCTTAAATCCGTTAAACCAATTAAAAGGCGACATGTTAATGAGATTGCCATTCGAGGTCAATATGCAGGATATAGAGATGAGGTAAAAAATGCTCATTCGAATATTGAGACCTATGCCGCGGTTCATCTTACGGTTAATAATTCTAGATGGGGAGGTGTGCCAATCTTACTCAGAACCGGTAAGGCCTTGAAGGAAAAAACCACTGAAATCACACTTGTTTTCAAAGACAGAACAAGACGAAAAATCACACCGAATATGCTAACTATTCGTATTCAACCAAATGAAGGAATCGGTATACGGCTACTTGCAAAAAAACCTGGTCTTAAAAATGAACTAGAACCAGTAGATATGGATTTCTGTTACGAAACTTCCTTTAAGGATATACAGCCGGACGCCTATGAACGAGTTCTTGTGGATGCCATCATGGGTGATCAAAGCTTATTCGCAACCAGTGATGAAGTAATCCGTTGCTGGAAAATTCTCCAGCCCATTTTAAGCGCTTGGGAAAAAGATAATAAACATCTTTATGAATATGATAAAGGAACATGGGGGCCTGCAAAAGCAACAGCATTTGCAAAAACCCATGGATGTGAGTGGCTTATGAACACTTCTCATGTCTGTGAAATTCATCATCTAGGTGGAATTGTATAAAAATGTTGAAAGAGATTTCAAAAAATATACTGACATTAATTTTCGGAAATCTTACTAAAAAGATAATTGAAAAACATAATGTAAAAATTGTTGCAGTCACTGGCAGTGTTGGCAAGACCAGCACTAAACTTGCTATAGCGCAGGTTTTATCAGAGAAATATAAAGTTGGGTTTCAGAAGGGCAACTACAACACATTACTCAGTGTTCCGTTTATTTTTCTAGAACAATCCCAGCCTAATCCTTTTGAAATAGCAAAATGGATAAAAGCATATTTAGGCGGAAGACGGATTTTGAAACAGACAACTTATTACGATGTAGTCGTAGTGGAGCTGGGAGCCGATAGACCAGGGGATATCACTGCATTTAATAAATACCTCCATCCTGAGGTAAGTGTCGTTACCGCGGTGAGCCCTGAGCATATGGCCCAGTTTAAAACTATAGAGGCTGTAGCGGCCGAAGAACTATCGGTTTCATCTTTTAGTAAAAATGTAATTTTAAATAGTGACGACATAAAGTCTCAATTCATCACTAAATACATTGGTGGTACTAAGTATTTAACCTATGGTCTGACGTTAGATGCTAATTATTCCGGTACGTATAAAATTTTAAACAACGAAATGGAAGTCACTATAAAGAACGCAGGTAATTCGTTTATTTCACAGACTGCTGTATTCGGAGCACCTTTCGCAAAAGCGATTACTGCTGCAGTTGCAGTAAGCGATCAAATGGGTTTAAGCAATGACGAGATCGAAGCCGGGATCAAGAAAATTATGCCAAATCCAGGCAGGATGAATATCCTTAAAGGGATTAATAAATCTATAATTATTGATGATACGTATAATTCAAGTCCCCTTGCTGTTAAAGCTTCCCTTGAAGTGCTGAATAATTTAAAAGCCCCTCAAAAAATTGTTGTTCTGGGAATGATGAATGAACTTGGTGAAAGTTCAAAAAAAGAGCATGAAATTATGGGAGAGCTTTGCACGTCAGAATCAATTGATCTTGTTATCACCCTAGGTGAACACGCTAATTTCTATACAGCTCCGGTAGCCGCAGCCAATGGATGCAAAGTTATAGAAACATCAGCTCCTCAAGCAGCCGCAAGGGCAGTAAAAGAAAACCTTAAAGATAATGGAATCGTTCTTGTAAAAGGATCCCAAAATGGGGTTTATGCAGAGGAGGTAGTTAAGAAACTTCTCCTTAACAGTGAAGATGAGATAAACTTAGTACGGCAGTCAAACTATTGGATGAAGATAAAGATTAAACAGTTTGGAGATAATTTATGAAAGTATTAGTTATTCTTGGAGGTGATTCAGCAGAACGAGAGATATCTTTAAAATCAGGTACAGCCGTCGGTACGGCACTTTCAGAGGCTGGGTATGAAGTAAGTTATTGTGATCCATTACACGAGAATATCTTAGAGCACATTAACGATATTGATGTAGTTTTCCCAATTCTGCACGGTGGTAAGGGAGAGAGTGGTGATTTGCAGAAAATACTTGAAGAAAATTCAGTCAAATTCGTGGGTTCTGGTTCTGAGGCATCTGCAAATTGTTTTGACAAATTACGTACCGCTCAGCTAGCTAGTGGTATAGTTTTTCCCAAATCTGAAGTTATATCCAAGGATACCTTTGAAAATTCGGAATTATTAAAAAATCCTTTTGTAATAAAGCCAAGGGCTGAGGGATCAAGTGTAGATACCTTTATAGTTCGAGATCCGAGTAAATTTAATTATGAAATTCTAGAAACTATATTTCCCAAATATAACAATGAGCTTCTCCTTCAGGAATTGATTGAAGGTATTGAAATAACAGTCCCAATCATTGGTGAGCAAGCATTCCCTGTTATAGAAATTATCCCTCCAGAAGGAAAAGAGTTTGATTTCGTAAATAAATATAATGGCGAAACGGCGGAAAATTGCCCACCAAAATTAGTCAGTGAATTGACTCAAAAAAAGGCTCAAGAAATAGCTATTAAACTGCACAATCTAATGGGATGTAGAGATATTTCAAGAACCGATTTGATTGTTGATAAAAATCAAAACATTTTTTGTCTAGAAATTAATACTTTACCCGGTATGACCGATAACAGCCTAGTACCTTTGTCTGCGAGGCAAGCGGGGCTCACCATGTCTCAATTAGTTGATACATTGGTAAAGCTTGCTCTAGCAAGAAGCTAATAGCTTTCAAGGTGTTATAAGGTATACTATTTGTAATGAAACGTTACGATCCAAGAGCAATTGAGAAGAAGTGGCAAAAAGAATGGTCTGATTCAAAAATCTATGAAGCTCTAGATAATGATGCTAAGCCAAAGTATTACGCCCTATCCTTTTTCCCCTATCCGAGTGGTATCGGCCTACATATTGGCCATACGCGGAATTTTACAATTACGGATGTAGTCGCAAGATATAAGAGGATGCAGGGACATAACGTACTGCAACCGATGGGATGGGATAGTTTTGGCTTACCAGGTGAAAATTATGCGATTAAAACAGGAATCTCTCCGCAAATCACCACTAAACAAAATACCGATAACTTTAGAGAACAATGTAAGAAACTAGGACTTTCAATAGATTGGAGCCGTGAATTTGGTTCTACGGATTCAGATTACTATAAATGGACGCAGTGGTTTTTCCTATTACTCCTAGAACGTGGTCTCGCCTATCAGCAGGAGAGCCCTCAGTGGTGGTGTGATGTTTGTAAAACGGTGCTCGCAAATGAACAGGTAGTAAACGGCTGTTGCTGGCGGCATGAAGACACTCCAGTGAGTAAAAAAGTGTTGAAACAATGGTTCTTTAAGATTACCGATTATGCAGATGATCTAGTTGCAGGACTTGATGGTCTTGATTGGCCTGAAGGTATAAAGCTTATGCAGAGAAATTGGATCGGTAAAAGCAAAGGTGCCAAACTATCTTTTGCTGTAGCCGAAAAAGATAGGACTATTGAAGTTTTCACGACGCGCCCAGATACTCTTTTTGGGGCAACCTATATGGTGCTTGCACCAACACACCCACTTGTAGCTGAGATTACTTCTGAAGCACAAAAAAAGGATGTTAAAAAATATGTCGAAAAAGCAGCGCGAAAAAATGAAGTTGAATTACAAGAAGCAGCTGCAAAAAAGAAGACTGGTGTTTTCACAGGAGCGTATGCGCTCAATCCAATAAATAATGAACGAATTCCGATTTGGATAGCAGACTATGTACTTATGGGCTATGGAACAGGGGCTATAATGGCTGTGCCGGCTCACGATGAAAGAGACTTTGAATTTGCAAACCAATACTCTATTCCAATTATTGAAGTTGTCTCATCAACTACTCCTCACCATGGTGGATGTTATAGCGGCGAAGGCATCATGATAAACTCCGGAAAATATGATGGACTTCCAAGTGCTGAAGCAAGGGAACAAATTGTTGCCGACTTAGTGAAGAAGAAGATTGGTGAAGAACAAGTAAATTACAAACTACGTGACTGGCTTATAAGTCGACAAAGATATTGGGGCGCACCAATACCGATAATCCATTGTCCTACAGATGGTGCAGTTGCTGTACCCAAAAAAGATCTACCACTTGAATTACCTCTAATGGATGATTTTCAACCAAGTGGTGATGGTCAATCCCCGCTTGCTCGAGCAAAGGATTGGGTAGAAACGAAATGTCCTACTTGTGGTGGTCCAGCGCGCCGAGAAACCGATACCATGGATGGCTTTGCTTGTAGTAGTTGGTATTTTTTACGTTTCGCAGATCCACATAACGCTGAAGCACCTTTTTCAAAAGAAAAAGCAGCTTACTGGCTTCCAGTAGATCTTTATGTTGGTGGTGCAGAACATGCAGTGATGCATCTTTTATATGCACGTATGTGGACGAAGGTTATGCATGACGCTGGGCTTATTAACTTTGATGAGCCATTTAAAGCTTTGAGAAACCAAGGAATGCTTCTTGCTGCTGACGGACAAAAGATCAGCAAAAGCAAGGGCAATGATATTAAGCCTGAAGAAATTATCGAGCAAGGCTATGGAGCAGACGCACTTCGTTTGATCGTACTCTTTCTTGCACCATTCGATATGTCTACTCCTTGGAGTAACGAAGGATTAGCTGGTGTATTTCGTTTTCTTCAAAGAGTATGGACATTGACCCAAAGATATATTGAATCAGAAGATAACGAAACCAATTCTGAGTCCGAGGGGGCACTTATGAGCGCAACCCACGGAGCTATCAAGAAAGTTAGCAGAGATCTTGAAGTAATGTCATTCAATACTGCAATTGCAGCTTTGATGCAATTTTGCAATGAATTATATGTCGTAGAAAAAGAACAAGGTTTTAATGATAAAAAATCTTGGAAATTTGCGCTAAAATCGATGGCGCAGTTACTTGCTCCTTTTGCACCACATATTGCTGAAGAACTTTGGGCTGAACTAGGCGAGAAAGGTTCAATTCATATTGCTCCATGGCCAATACACGACGAGGCGTATCTCGTTAAGCATACTATAAAGATTGCAATACAAGTGAATGGCAAGCTAAGAGGTGAAATCGAAATTGCTGCCGACTCAGAACAATCTGTGATTGAAGAAGAAGCCAAATTAAATAAAAATGTGGCTGATTATTTGTCTTCAGATATACGCAAAGTTATCTACGTCAAAGATAAATTACTTAATTTTGTAGTTTAGCTTATTTACTACAATTAGTTGGACTTTCGTAGGTTGCAGAGCTACTTACGTTAAAAGTTAGACCTCGTGGCCCGAAAAAAACATTGTTATCGTTTTCTGCAATAAGGATTGGCTGAAGATCAGCGGGGGAAGTATGTAAACGATTCGCTGAATCTGACAAGGCTTGAATAAAAGATGCATTAGCTGGTATAGCTAGTTCTGTTGATCCAAAACAGCTAAGAGTATCAGTGCCAACATAGTTATTTGCAAAACCTTCGAGCATACCTGCTCCGCATAAAACAATTGCAACAGCACCAATACGGGCAATCATTTTTTCACGCCTAGTTAGACTGCTATAAGTATCGATTGAATTTGAAATAAAATTACTCATAGAAACCTTTATGGCGCTGAAACTATTTCAGATGTTCCGGCTTGTTGCTGTTGTCCAGTTTGTGTAGTGAAATAGTAATTTCCGTTTTTGTAAGTGGTATCTAAAGGAGTAGCCGAATTACTGGAATAAGTTGTAGTAGCGAGCCCTTGAGCTTCTACTTCTGAGTCGTTCATCCATTGTGTTCCTTTAACACCAGGAACATTAAAGCCGTACCACGTTTCCTCACCCGTATTACCCATCGATGTTACTTGTACTGGATTCGTTACTTCAATTTTTGCTCCTTGCGGTACTGTGTAGTCTACGTTTGTTCCATCTACGCCTGAGGAATCTGGCATATGTGGATCTGAATGAAGATTCACTCCTGAATCAATAGTTAAGGTTGCGGCTACTGTTCCGTCAATTGTTGGAAGGTTATTGCTTTCTAGTGCATTTGTAGCAGCATATGTTAATGCTACGACTGCAATCAGACGACCAATTTTTCCCCTTATTGTTCTTCCGAAAAGCTTCTCCTTTAAAGAAGGAGTAAAATAATTAAAATTTCCACTATTATGCTCTTCGTGACGTATATGCTGGGCTTGGGGGTATCGGTTACTCATAGTATATATATTTTATAATATTGGTTACGTTTAGTCAAAATTTGTACATAATAACTTTTCTCTTGAGTTTTTATGCAGCAAACTGCTATAATAATATCATTATTTAGTAAATGTTATATAAAACTTATAGGAGTTTGTACCTTGGGTAAACCGAAGAAAAGAACAACACCTCGCCGAACCGGTACTCGTCGGAGTCATTTGGTAGTTAAATTGGCGAGATCAGTAAACGCAAAATCTCCAGTTCATGCTTATACTACACGGCGTGAAAGTGGTAAGATTAAAACTGAAGCTGCTAGTAAATAGCGCTATTTTACAAAGTAACTCTTTTTTCTAAGAGATTAAGGTACGAGACAAGATTATGGCATCAAATCGGCATCTTGGCAGAATTGTAGCTCTACAGACATTGTATGAGCAGGATTTTCGCGCTGATTGTGGGGATACCAGTTTTAATCTTGATGAAGTGCTTGAAAGAAATATTGATCGCTACAGTGAGACTATAGAAGATAAAGAATTTATCGTATCGTTAGTTCACAGAGTATCAGATAAAAATCAGGAGCTGCTGGATACTTTGCAGCCTATTGCTCCTGAGTGGCCGTTAGCTCAAATCGCTCGAATAGACCGAATTGTTTTACAAATTGGACTCTTTGAGCTCAGCTTCGCTTCAGATGTTCCACCTAAAGTAGTGATTAATGAGGCAGTTGAACTCGCTAAAGCTTTTGGCAGTGAAAATTCCTCAAAATTTATTAATGGAGTCCTTGGCACTGCTTTGAGAAATCTTGAAGCCGCTAAAGAAGGGCAGGCTCCGGAAAAAAAGAAAGAAAAGAAATGATGAAAAGACCAACGCCCTTAAAGGGATTTAAAAATTATTTAAATAAGCGAAAACCAGCTATAACTGAAGTGGTTCGTGAACCGACCGCCGGGGGCGTGGTAGTTCGGCGTGACGAAAAAACTAAAGAAATTGAAATTCTCTTAATTCAAGACGCCAAGGATAGATGGACGATACCAAAGGGTCATATCGAACCTGGAGAGGGGCCACGGGATACTGCCGAGCGAGAGATTCGAGAAGAAACTGGACTTCAGCAAATGAAGGTGCTCTCCTGGCTTGGAAAAATTAATTTTCGCTACCGTCGCCAGAACAGTCTTATCTTAATGAGTACACAAATCTATCTCGTTGTAGCGCAAGGCGATTCAAATGATCTTAAAAAAGAAGATTGGATGAATGGTATTGACTGGTTCCCAGCAAAAGAAGCACTAGAGAAAATTGAATACGAAGACATTGGCAAAATTATACTTTTGGGACTTAAGAAAGTTAGAGATGCAGGAATTTAGTATTTACCAAGATTTAGCAGTAGAAAAATTAGGTGGAAAATTTAATAATCCTGAGCTACTCGTAACGGCCTTAACGCACCGCTCTTACCTTAACGAACATAAAAAATCCGTTAAAGAGCATAATGAGCGTCTTGAATTTCTTGGTGACGCAGTTTTAGAGCTTGTTGTAACGGAGTTTTTGTATAAAACCTACTCCGAACCAGAAGGTATCTTAACGAACTGGAGAAGTGCTCTTGTGAGGACTGAGAGTATTAGTGCAGCAAGTGAGCGTTTAGGGTTTAATGAATATCTACGACTTTCTCGGGGTGAAAAAAGAGGTAGTGAACGAGCTCGACAACAAATTTTAGCTAATTGTTTTGAAGCTATTATTGGTGCAATCTATCTTGATCAAGGTTATGATGCAGCAGCAGTATTTATTACAAAAAATATTCTTTCAACACTTGAAGGAATTTTAGAAACTGGCTCGTGGATGGACGGAAAATCAAGGCTCCAAGAAATTGCTCAAAGTGTTGATGGCGCAACACCTCATTACAAGGTTGTATCAGAAGAGGGTCCCGACCATGATAAGATTTTTACCATTGTTGTTATGGTCAATAATGTTGCAAAAGGACAGGGTACTGGCCCAAGTAAGCAGATAGCACAGCAACGTGCCGCAGAAGCTGCATTGACGACTTATGAACCTAAGGGGTAAAAGGTTTGACAATTGTCAGAAAAACAGATAGAATAATCTATCAGAATATATAACAAGTTTAAGTGAAGAAAGACTAGACAAAAGATATGCTCGCAATCCGTATGCAACGTACTGGCCGTAAGGGTCACGCTCAATTCCGTGTCGTAGTACAAGACAGCCGACAGACACCATCAAGTGGTCGTGTTATTGCTGGACTTGGTAATTACAATCCACATACTAAAGAAACTAAAATTGATGCTGAAAAAGCAGCTTTCTACTTAAAGAATGGTGCTCAGCCTTCTGATCGAGTTGCCGTAATCTTGAAAAAAGAAGGTGTTGAACTTCCTTCCTGGGTTACTTTAGCCTCTGACAAGAAGCAAAAAACTATAAAGAATGCTGAAAAACTTCGTAAAAATCGCCCAGTTGAAGAAGTAGCCGTCGAAGAGCCCGTTGCTGAAGAAGCGCAGGTTGAGGCTGAGGTTAAAACTGAGGCACCTGTAGTTACTGAAGAGACTCCTGAAGCGTAAGGCATAATCGCATCCATAAATTAAAACTCGAGCTTGACTCGAGTTTTTTTATTGTATACTTAGAGTATTAACAGTAAATGAGGAGATTCCAGTATGTCTAATACAACCATAGATGTTCAATTTGTAGAGTATATCGTTAAGTCCCTAGTTGGTAATCCTGATGCAGTTCAAATTGAGCGCAGAGTTGATGAAAAAGGAGTGCTTCTTGAGCTAACCGTCGATCCAGAGGATTTAGGTCGTGTCATAGGTAAAAGAGGTGCCACTGCTCAAAGCATCCGAACACTCTTAAGGGCGCTTGGAACAAAGAATGAGGCTCGTTACAATCTTAAGATTGTAGATAATGGAGTCGGTGAGCATGCGCGAGCTCCAAGAGAAGAAGGTGAACGAGAATCATCCCATGCAGATAACTCATATGAAGAAAAAGAAACTCCAAGTAGTGTCGTGAATGATACTCGAAGAGAGTTAGAAGAACTCGACGATCTCGACGTTTAATTGATAGAAATAAAATTAAAAGACTACTCTTATGGGAGTAGTCTTTTTTTGTTGTATACTTTCATAGATATGAAAATACAAGTTATTACGTTATTTCCAGAAATGTTTGGCGGAGTTTTTGGGGCAAGCATGCTCTGGAAAGCTCAAGATAAAGCAATTGTTGAACTATCTGTTGTGGATTTACGCCAGTTTGGAATTGGTAATCGAAAGACAGTAGATGATACGCCATATGGAGGAGGGGATGGGATGCTCCTCATGCCAGAGCCGCTTTTTGCTGCAGTTGAGCATTGTAAAAAATCTTCGCCTAATTCCAAAGTTTTATTGATGACGCCAAGAGGTGTTGACTATACTCAAAAACACGCCCAGAGTTATGCCACTAATCAACAAGATCTTATTATTATTTGTGGCAGATACGAGGGTTACGACGAACGTATTACAGCCCTAGTAGATGATCAAATTTGTATCGGCCACTATGTGCTTACAGGAGGCGAAGTTCCGTCCATGGTGGTTGTTGATAGTATCGTTCGTTTACTCCCGGGGGTGCTGGGGGGAGAGAAGAGTGCTGAGATCGAGAGCTTCAGCGATGGAGAAAATAGAGAATTTCCTCAATATACTCGTCCTGAGATTTTTAAGGGCTTAGCGGTGCCTGATATTCTTCTAAGTGGAAATCATGCTGCAATTGAAAAATGGCGACAAGAAAATAGCAGATAAATTTTGCTATACTAAGCTGACATAAAGGAGTCCAAAAAAATGTTAAGAAATTTTTTAAAGCCCGTTTACGCGCACTGTGATCTGCCGTGTGGTATATATGAAACCGATACAATGACACATGCGACCGCTACGTGTGCAAAGATGGTTGAAAAAATCCTTTCATACGGAGAAATTGATTCCACAGAAAAAAATAATAATTTCATCCGTGCCATTCAAATTAAAGAAGAGCACGCACAAAAAGTAAAAGATCAGCTCTACATTTTGTGGAGTGACTATTTTAAGCCAGAGCACCTTGAGAAATTTCCAGATCTGCACACAATTTTTTGGCAAACAGTTAAACAAGCAAGTGCAGTAAAACAGCACGTCAGTGAAGAGGAATGTCAAAAACTCACCGTAATGGTTGAAAAAATTGCAGCTATGTTTGCTGATTCAAAAAAATAAGGTAACAGTGTTTTTTCTTAGAAGAGTTGTTGGTGCATCTATGGAGCCATCTTTGTATGAGAAGGACTTAGTTTTTGCTGTTCGAAAAAAACCAAAAGTTGGGGATATAGTAATCGCAAACGTGAATGATAGGGAAGTGGTAAAAAGGGTTACGAAAATCGGCTCCCCTGCCCTGTATACTTTACTCGGAGATAATGAACATGCAAGCACCGATAGCCGCAGCTTTGGCGCAGTTCCCTACTCTTCCCTTATTGGTGTTGTAATTAAAACTTTTAAAGCAAAATAAAAAAATTATTTGGTTTTGTTTAGTTTCAAATATAGGCTACTCAGAAGAGAACCGATCTGCTTCTCATATCTTCGAATTCCGATACCTGCGACCAGTAAAACTACTGCGAGTGCAGTTGTATCCATTATGAGGCTATGCGTAATATTTGAAATTACACTTCGAATCGCTGCAGTTTGATCTAGATTTGCTGTATTCACGAAATAAGGTGCGAAAAGCAGTGCTACTATAAAGATAAATAAAAGAATTGATGAATAAATGTAAGTGTTACTGAATGTTCTAATTCTTCTCTTGGATAAAATGATAGAAATAATGAATGTGACTATCGGTAAGATGATAACGACCTTAGCAATGAATACAGAGTGTTGGTAATTTTGGCGAAGTTTATCTAATTTCGAAGTATTGAACTTTATGATGCCAGTGCTTGGAGTAACGTTTAATGAATTAGTAACTTTTGAGATACTTGTATTATTAAGCGCTGTAACTGCAGAAATAACAAGGGGATGAAAATTCAATGAAAGGCCTGAAGTATGAACGTTCAATTCTTTGAGAGTGGTTTTATGAACGAATGTTAATGATTTTACGAAAACATCGTAAAACTGATTACTAGAAATAATTTGATTAACGCCATTTTCAATGACTGGCTGCACTATAATCTTTATCCACTGAGTATTAATTGCACTAAATTCACTATTCCCGCTCAGGGCAGTTGTGAGATCAGTAAGAGTAACGTTATTAATAATTCTGTTTGCAGCTGTTTCGCTTATATATTTTTGTACATTCGGATTTCTAGAAATCGGGGCAATTGTTTTTACAAAATTATTAGTATTCATGAAAGTTAGGAAGAGCCACAGAAGAACTACACATGGAATTGCAAGAAGGTAGGTTATGAATGAAAATGCAAAAGAGGGTTTATTGTTAATAGTAATTTTTTTCACTCTACTTACAATAAGCTAAAAAATAGATTATGACTATATTTGTAAGCTTAAAATTTTAACTCATCCCTGTTATACTAGTGCATGTTCCATTAATGGGGATTGGCCAAGCGGTAAGGCACTGGGTTCTGGTCCCAGGATCGGGGGTTCGAATCCCTCATCCCCAGCCAAGATTTGCAAATACTATGAAATTATTTCATAGTATTTTTTATTTGCTATAAATATCTTTTCTATGCTGAACCAGTAGAATAATTATTTGCTTATCCTCAACATCAAAAAGTACACGATAATTCCCAATACGATACCTGTATTGTGCATCGGCAGGCCGGGTTAAAGCTTTAGCTAATGAAAGAGGTTCTTCCAAGCTAATAAAATATTCAAACTTTAAACGAAGTCTTTTTCTTATTTGTGGTGTTAATTTTTGGATAGATTTAACTGCCGTCTTTGTGTAGACAATGGTATAGCTTGCCATTATATGTCCCCAAAAACCTCATCATGACTAAAGTAATCCTTGCTTTCCCGAGCTTCTTTTATGAGTTTGAGATAAGCAGGATCGGAAGCTGCCAATAAGTCTTCGAGCTTATCTAAATCAATAATAGCTTTTTCTTTCTTACCTCTTCGTGTAACTATTAAAACCTCATCATTCTTAATAGAATCGAGTGAATCAGCTAGGTTAGTTCTTAGTTCTGAAACGGTCAAGGTCTTGTTGCCCATCTTGAAGCCTTTCTGTTAGTTTATTACGTTTA